>OGRT01000004.1_pt1 | contig 282941 bp, 234 predicted proteins | sample 1553581 | NCBI WGS metagenome assembly OGRT01 (sample SAMEA2580113, study PRJEB22360) | human gut metagenome | biome: human gut; feature: human-associated habitat; material: faeces | place: Denmark | collected 2008/2010
CTGCCGCTGCCGCCAGTCAGTTGTTTGGTGGTACGCCCGCGCAGATCGAGTATGCCGCCGAGATGGGATTGGAGCATCACTTGGGATTGACTTGCGATCCTGTTTGTGGCTTGGTACAAATCCCTTGTATCGAGCGAAACGCTTTTGCTGCTGCCCGTGCGCTTGACGCGAATACGTTCTCGAACTTCTCCGACGGAAAACACCGGGTAAGTTTTGATCAGGTGGTTGAGGTGATGCGCCAGACAGGTAATGATTTGCCCAGTCTTTATAAGGAGACCTCGGAAGGTGGTTTGGCGAAGAACATGGAGAACTCGAATAATTAAAAGATACTATTTGATTTACTAATAAATAATCTACTATTGATGATAAACGGAAAGAAAAGCCTGTTTTACACAGTATTGATGGCCGGTGCCTTGATGTCCTGCGGCGGTCCTAAACAGGCTCCAAGCGAAGAGGTAGCGAAGAGTGGTAATCCTGTATTCGAGGGTTGGTACGCCGATCCGGAGGGAATTATTTACGGGGATACCTATTGGATTTACCCGACTACGAGTGATTTATATGAGAAGCAAACCTTCTTCGATTGCTTCTCTTCCAAGGATTTGGTGAATTGGACCAAGCATACCGCCATTCTTGATACGGCAGAGGTGAAATGGGCGAAGATCGCTATGTGGGCTCCTTCGGTAATCAACAAGGACGGTAAGTATTATCTTTTCTTTGGGGCGAATGACGTGCACGAGGGAGAAATCGGAGGCATCGGTGTTGCCGTGAGCGATCGTCCGGAAGGGCCTTATAAGGATTTGCTGGGTAAGCCGCTGATCAACGAGATCGTGAACGGGGCGCAGCCGATCGACCAGTTTGTTTTCCACGACGCTGACAATGATGAGTATTATATGTATTACGGTGGTTGGAAACACTGCAACATGGTACGCTTGAATAAAGACTTTACCGGACTTATACCGTTCGAGGACGGAATGATTTATAAAGAGGTAACTCCCAAGGATTACGTGGAAGGCCCGTTTATGTTTAAGAAGAATGGTAAATATTACTTCATGTGGAGTGAGGGTGGTTGGACCGGACCGGATTACAAGGTCGCTTACGCCATCTCCGATTCTCCTTTTGGCCCGTTCAATCGTATCGGGGAGGTCTTGCGGCAAAATTTCGATATCGCCAACGGAGCGGGTCACCACTCGATCATGCATGTGCCGAATTCGGAAGATTACTACATCGTGTACCATCGCCGGCCGGCCGGGGTCAAGACACGTGACCACCGGGAGACTTGTATTGAGAAGATGACATTTAACGAGGAGGGATTGATCAATCCTGTGGAGATTACGACCGAAGGAGTTGAGGCTCGCACGATCCAATAATTATTTAAGAAGGATTACATAGCAAGAAAACTTAGGTTTTACTTGCTATGTAATTTTTTTATACTACTTTTGACGCATATGTCAAACTATAATGACAAACGATAGTGACAAAACAAAAAATAACATTTAATTATGGAAGCGAAAGACATGAATGAGATGGAGCCTCGCATCATAGAAGCGGCGAAGCGAGTGTTTGTCCGAAAGGGGTACGAGGCGGCTACCATGAGTGACGTGGCGGCAGAAGTGGGTATTGGCAGGACGGCCTTACATTATTATTATAGGACGAAAGAGATTCTGTTCGACGCTATTTTCGGGCAATTGCTTTCTTCATTGTTGCCGAACATCGATCGGGTTTTGGATGAGAAGAGTACGATGCTGGAGAAAATGCCGGTGATCGTTGATCTGTATATGGGAATTGTTCGTGCGAACCCGATGTTCCCGAATTTTGTGGTGGGCGAGTTAAACAGAGATCCGGAACGTTTATTCCAGACCGTGCTGAAAGATCCGAAAAAAATACAGCCCATCTTGCGTCTTCGTCGTCAGATAGAGGAGGAGATGGACAAGGGGCTTCTACGGAAGATGCCTGTCATAGATTTGGTTTCGACCTTGGTGAGCCTAGTGGTCTTCCCGTTGTTGATCCGCAAGCCACTAGCGGCGGCTTTTTTGGATAACGATATGGGGCGGTTTGAGGAATATATGGATAGGCGCAGGGATTTGATCGTCGAGGTAATAACCCAGCTGATGGTCCCGGATGCCAGATGATGGATTTGTTCAATTTAATAAACATATCATAGAGTATATGAGAGGTGTATATGTATTATTGTTAATTAGCCTGTTGGGTTATGCCGGAAGGGTTGGCGGACAGGAATCGGTCACGATCACCCAATGTTACGAGTGGGCGAGGGCGAATTATCCGCAGATTCATCAAATGGGTTTGATCGATCAGACGGAACGTTATAGCTTGAGTAATGTGGGCAAGGCTTGGCTTCCCCAGCTTTCGGTAAGCGGTAAGGCAAGCTATCAGAGCGACGTGACGAAGTTGCCTTTGGATGGCGATAAGATCTCCTCGCTTCTTCCCGGCTTTGAGATCCCTAGCTTGAGCAAGGATCAGTATCAAGTCGTGGCGCAGGTGGACCAGACGATTTGGGACGGCGGTAGCACCCGTTCGGCCCGTGCCTTGACTCGTGCCGAGGCGATCGCCAACCGGGAGCAATTGGAAAGTGAGTTGTATGCGCTGAACGACCGGGTGAATCAAATCTACTTCGGTTGCCTGCTGCAAGACGAGTTAATACGTCAGAACGCTTTGCTTCAAAAGGAGTTGCAGGTCAATATCGAGCGTATCAAGGCGATGATGGACAATGGCGTGGCGAATCAATCGGATCTGGAAAGTATGGAAGTGGAACTGCTGAATGCCCGCCAAAATGAGATTGAGCTAAGAGCGTCTCGCACGGTATATCGGCAGATGTTGGCGACCTTTATCAATAAACCGTTGACGGATCAAGTCGTCTTGAAGACTCCGGAGTCACCCGAGCGTTCATTGTCCACGCAAATCAACCGTCCGGAATTACGGGCCTTGGATGCTAAGAGCGAATGGATCGAGACGCAAAACAAGCAGGTAACGGCGGGCTTGATGCCTCGTATCGGAGCTTTCGTACAAGGTGGTTACGGCCGGCCGGGCTTGAATATGCTGGAGGATAGTTTCGAGCCTTATTATGTGGCCGGTGTCCGTCTTTCTTGGAATCTGGGGAAGTTGTACACGCTGAAGAACGACCGGAGGAAGATCGAGGTAAGCCGTCGCCAGATTGATGTGCAACGGGAGACCTTCTTATTCAATACCCGCCTGCAACTTTTGCAGCAAAACACGGAGATAAAGAAAATGACGGACCTGATGCGTGCCGATGACGATATCATCCGTCTGAGAACAAGCATCAAGCAGGCGGCGGAGGTGAAACTGGAGAATGGCGTGATTTCCGTCACGGACCTAATCCGGGAGATCAACGCCGAGGACATGGCCCGGCAAACCGCCGCGGCGCACCGTGTACAGCGCTTGATGACCATTTATAATTATATGTATACAACGAATTAAATAGAGTATGACAAATACAATTGATTTATGAGACATTTGATTTTTATCAGCTTATGTAGCCTTCTATGGACGGCTTGCGGTAATACAGACAATGATTTTGACGCTTCCGGTACCTTTGAGGCAACCGAGATCTTGGTATCTTCGGAAGCCAACGGAAAGATCATGGAACTGAATATCGAGGAGGGCGATCGTTTGGATGCCGGCGCCATCGTGGGTTACGTGGATAGCACCCAGCTTTTTCTGCGGAAGATGCAACTCTCTGCCAGCCTTCGCTCGGTAGATATTCGCAAGCCGGATATCCGTAAGCAGATCGCTGTCTTGGAACAACAAATCGCCACGGCTAAGACCGAGCAACAGCGACAAGAGAATTTGGTGCGTGCGAAAGCGGGTAACCAAAAGCAACTGGACGATATCGTGAATAACATCAAATATCTCCAGAAACAACTGGATGCCCAATACTCCTCCTTAAGCAAGACGACGGGAGGTGCCGACGCCGAGGCGGAGGGCCTGCAATACCAGATCATGCAATTGGATGATCAACTGATGAAAAGCCGTATCCTCAATCCCCAGACCGGTACGGTATTGGTGAAATACGCCGAGCCGGGAGAGGTGACGGCGGCAGGCAAACCGCTTTACAAGATCGCCGATACGGACTTGCTTTATCTCCGTGCCTATGTGACGGCGGATCAGTTATCCCACCTGAAACTAGGGCAATCTCTCAAGGTCTTCGCCGACTATGGGAATGATCGCCGGGAATACCCCGGTACGATCACGTGGATCTCCGATAAATCCGAGTTTACCCCGAAAGGTATCCAGACGAAGGACGAACGGGCTAATTTGGTATATGCCATCAAGATCGCCGTCCGCAACGATGGTTATCTGAAGATCGGGCAATATGGGGAGATTAAATATGAATAATGAGATTCATATAAATCATATCACCAAGCGTTATGGCGATGTCGAGGCCCTGCGGGATCTGTCGCTGGAGATCGGCTCGGGTGAATTGTTCGGGTTAATCGGTCCGGATGGGGCGGGAAAGACCACCCTGTTCCGTATCCTGACCACGTTGTTGCTGGCCGATAGCGGTACCGCCTCTGTCTGCGGCTTGGACGTGGTGAAAGACTTGAAGGAGATCCGTCGGCGGGTAGGATATATGCCCGGCCGCTTCTCGCTCTACCAAGACCTGACAGTAGAGGAGAACTTGAACTTCTTCGCTACGGTCTTCAATACGACGATCGAGGAGAACTACGATCTGGTACGGGATATCTATAGGCAGATAGAGCCGTTCAAGCATCGGCGGGCGGGGAAGCTGTCCGGTGGTATGAAGCAGAAGCTGGCTTTGAGTTGCGCCTTGATCCATCGTCCGGATGTCTTGTTCTTGGATGAGCCTACGACGGGGGTCGATCCTGTCTCCCGCTCTGAGTTCTGGGATATGCTGGATCGTCTGAAACGGCAAGGCATTACGATACTTGTCTCTACGCCTTATATGGATGAGGCCTCCCGTTGCGACCGTATCGCTTTGGTGCGTTTTGGGGAATGCCTGTCTATCGATACGCCGGTAGGTATCCGTACCTCATTCGATAGGCGGCTATACGCGGTGCGATGTGCGTCGATGTATAAGTTGTTGGGAGACTTGCGGGAGTTCCCGGATACAAACTCGTGTTTCGCTTTTGGAGATGCTCATCATCTTACGTTGAGGAGGGATGGGGAGGATGTCATGAGGCGATTACAGGAATATCTGAAAGGCAAAGGTTACGCGGACGTAAGCATCGAACGCCTTGAGTCAAGCGTTGAGGATTGTTTCATGGCCTTGTAAGAGAGGGGAAATGCGGCATTGTAATTATGAAATAAGGATAAAAAATGAAAGCGATAGAAGTAAAACAACTGACCAAACGTTTCGGCACCTTCACCGCCGTCGATCATATCAGTTTCGAGGTGGAGCCGGGCGAGATATTCGGCTTCCTCGGGGCAAACGGGGCAGGGAAGACCACCGCCATGCGTATGCTCTGCGGCCTGTCGGTCCCGACATCCGGCGAGGCCCGGGTAGCCGGTTTCGATGTCTACCGGGAGAGCGAGTCCATCAAACGGAATATCGGATACATGAGCCAGAAATTCTCCCTATACGGCGATCTAAAGGTATGGGAGAATATCCGTCTCTTCGGCGGTATCTACGGCTTGTCTAAACGGCAGCTGTCCCAGAAAACGGATGAGCTGCTGGATATCCTCGGGCTGGAAAAGGAGCGGAACACCTTGGTCGATTCCCTGCCCTTGGGGTGGAAGCAGAAGCTATCCTTCTCCGTGGCGATCATCCATGAGCCCAAGATCGTTTTCTTGGATGAGCCTACCGGAGGCGTCGATCCCGTCACCCGCCGCCAGTTCTGGGAGTTGATCTATGAAGCGGCTGCCCGGGGGATCACGATCTTCGTCACCACCCATTATATGGATGAGGCGGAGTATTGTAACCGTGTCTCCATCATGGTAGACGGAAAGATCGAAGCGTTAGACAGTCCCTCCGCCTTGAAGCGGGATTTTAAGACAACGAATATGAACCAAGTCTTCCACGCCTTGGCTCGAAAAGCAACGAGAGGAGAATAAACGATGAAACAATTCATATCCTTTGTTAGAAAGGAGTTCTATCACATTTTCAGGGACGCACGCACGACAATGATCCTCTTGCTCATGCCCGTCATCCTGATCATCTTGTTCGGATATGCCATCACGACTGAGATCAAGCGTGTGCCGATCGCTATTTTCGACCAAAGCCGGGATGAGCTGACACTGAAGATGACAGACCGCTTGAATGCCAGCGAGTACTTCGAGCTGTATACGACCGTCGATAGCTATGAGGATGCCGGGGCCTTGTTTCGGCAAGGAAAGGTACACGTCATAGTTGTCTTCCCCCCCGGGTACGCTTCCACGGCCGATGCCCAAGTACAAGTCTTGGCGGACGCTACCGATCCGAACGAGGCCACGCAGCTAATCGCCTATTGCTCGGCGATCATTGCGGAACAGTTGAAAGGCGAGTCGGCGGTTGAGGGTAAAGCCGTGACCCCGGTTACCACTTTGCTCTACAACCCTCAAATGAAAGGTGCCTACAACTTCGTGCCCGGCGTGATGGGTTTGATCTTGATCCTTATATGTGCCATGATGACCTCGATCGGCATCGTGAAAGAGAAGGAGATGGGAACGATGGAAGTCCTGCTGGTCTCCCCGTTGAAACCCATCTACATCATTCTGGCCAAGGCGATCCCATACCTATTGCTGAGTATGGTGAATATCGCTACGATCTTGCTGCTATCCTATTTCCTGCTGGACGTTCCGATAAAAGGCAGCCTGCTGTTGCTGGTTTCCGTATCCATCCTGTATGCGATCGTATCCCTCTGTCTGGGCCTGCTGATCTCCACGGTAGCCGATACCCAGCAGGCGGCTATGTTGATCAGCGGTATCGCCTTGATGCTTCCGATCATGTTGTTGAGCGGCATGATGTTCCCGATAGAGAATATGCCGGATATCCTGCAATGGTTCTCCCATATCGTTCCGGCCAAATGGTATATCATCGCCGTGAAGGACGTGATGATCAAGGGGCTTCCCGCCGTGTCGATCTTGAAGGAGATCGGGATACTGTCGTTCATGGCGGTCGTGCTGGTATTCTTGAGTGTGAAACGTTTTAAAATACGATTATAAGCTATGTTACGATATTTGTTAGAGAAAGAGTTCAAGCAGATCCGTCGGGACCGGTTCATGCCGAAGATTATCTTCATCATCCCGATCATGCAGTTGATCATCTTACCTTTTGCCGCTAATTTCGAGATGCGAAATATCAACCTTAGCATTGTGGACAACGATCATTCCGTCACCTCCATGCAATTGGTAGATAAGGTACTATCCTCCGGATATTTCCGCCTGACAGACCGGTCGGATCGTTACGACGAGGCGCTGACCTCGGTGGAGAGCAATGAGTCCGATATCATTCTGGAAATCCCCTCTGATTTCGAGCGGGACTTGGGTAAGGAGGGCAGGGCGGGCGTGATGATCGCCGCTAACGCCGTGAACGGAACTAAGGGCGGCTTGGGTAGCTCCTACCTCTCCTCGATTATACAGGATTTCAATAGGGAGAAAGGTTTCGCCTCTATGGGATCGGGCAGGGGAGTGGCTTCGATTAACCTGTTCAATCCCCACTTGAGTTACAAGATCTATATGGTTCCCGGCATCATGGTATTCTTGCTGACGATTATCGGGGGATCGATCTCCGCCTTGAATATCGTGAGCGAGAAGGAGAAAGGGACGATCGAGCAGATAAACGTCTCGCCCGTACCCAAGTCCCTGTTCCTGCTGTCGAAGCTGATCCCTTTCTGGGTGATAGGCTTTGTCCTGCTGACGGTGGCGATCCTCATCGCTTGGCTGATCTACGGCTTGGTGCCGGAGGGGAGTTTCGGGGTGATCTATTTGTTTGCCGCCGTATATTTGATCGCTTTTACGGGATTTGGCTTGGCGATCTCCTCCTTCTCGTCCACACAGCAACAAGCGATGCTTACGGCGTTTTTCTTCTTGATCATTTTCGCCTTGCTAAGCGGATTGTTCACGCCGATCAGCAGTATGCCGGAATGGGCGCAGAAGATCACGCTGGCGAACCCGGTGCGTTATTTCGTGGAGGTGATGCGTATGGTCTATTTAAAGGGGAGCGGCTTTGCCGATTTACGGGGACATTTTGTGATTGTCTGTCTATTTGCTGTTTTTTTTAATCTGTTAGCGGTAATTAGTTATCGTAAAAAGGGGTAGTTCGGAAATAAATGTTTTCTTTGTATCCCGTTTACGGATTATAAACTAATACAGCGAAAAAACATGTCATTTATCATTGTCGTACTTTGTTTGGCCTTATTGATTGTCTTGATATCCTACTTTAAGGTGGATGCTTTCATTGCGTTTCTGATCTCCTCTATCTTGGCGGGCATCGCTTTGGGCATTCCGTTGGAGAAGCTGCCGGACTCGGTGAATAACGGTATCGGGAGTATCTTGGGTGGGTTGACGTTGATTATCGTATTAGGCGCTATGCTAGGCAAGTTGGTGGCCGAGAGCGGAGCGGCACAGAAGATCGCTTCCGTGATGGTGTCACTTTTTGGTACTAAGCATATACAATGGGGGCTGATGGTGACAGGTTTTGTCGTGGGTATTCCGTTATTTTATGGGATCGGATTTGTGTTGTTGGTGCCATTGATCTTCTCGATCGTGTATAAATACAAGCTTCCGGCGGTCTATATCGGGTTGCCGATGTTGGCGGCGCTGTCCGTGACGCATGGATTCCTGCCCCCGCATCCGTCTCCGGTAGCCTTGGTGGTACAATTCAACGCGAATATCGGCCTTACGCTGATCTACGGTTTATGTTTGGCGATTCCGGCTATCATTATCGCCGGGCCGGTGTTCGGCAGTCGGTTGAAACATATAAAATCCGGTCCGGTCACGTTGTTCGAGCAGAAAGAGGATAGCGGGAGATATAGCATACCGGGCAAGGCGAATAGTTTTATCAGCGCTACGTTGCCTGTCTTTTTACTGATTATCGTGACGGTTATTCCTTATTGCTTTAAGGATATGGGCGAGATGGCGAGCGGGATAGTCTCTTTTATTGGTGCTCCTTCCATTGTAATGCTGATCGCCTTGTTGTTCGCTACATATACGCTGGGCATCCGGCAGGGACGTAGTATCAAGTCGGTTATGGCAGTCTATGGGGAGGCCGTGAAAGATATCTCTATGATCCTTTTGATCATTGCGGGTTCCGGTATCTTCAAGCAGATCATGGAGGATAGCGGGGTAAGCAATGAGCTGGCGACAAGTCTGGAGCAATTGCCCGTTCATCCGTTGATCTTGGGTTGGTTGATCTCTGCCGTGATCCGTTTGTGCGTGGGATCGGCTACGGTGGCGGCGTTGACGGCGGCGGGCGTGGTGATGCCTTTAGTTACGCAAACGGGTGCGAACCCGAACTTGATGGTTTTATCTTTAGGAGCGGGTAGCTTGATGTTCTCGCATGTCAACGATTCCGGCTTCTGGATGTTCAAGGAATATTTTAACCTAAGCATAAAGGATACGATCTGCTCATGGTCTATCATGGAGACGATCGTGTCGGTCGTAGGATTGATCGGGGTAATGATCTTAAATATGATTGTATAATAAAAGAATGATTGAGCAATGAGAAAGAGATGGCTGCTTAGTATCGTTATTATGCTTTTCCCTTTCGTCGCCTCGTTTGCGGCGGACCCGGAGGAAGGTACTTATCCAACGGTCGGGAGGCTTTTTCATATAGCACGAAGCGTGAATAAGAACTTGGTTTGTTACGATGTGAATCTGAGGGATGGTAAGCTGGATACACATGATCCCTTGAACGTTTATTGGGTCAATCGGGAAAAGCATCCGGGGGAAACCAATGGCTTGAGCTATATCCAACGGAAAATGGCTTATGGGTATAAACTGATCTCGGCGAGTGATAATGCTTGTGTATGCTCATTGACCGCTTATCCCTCCCGCCAGTTGACGATTACCAAACGTGATTCCCGCTATGTATGCTACATAACGATCAACAACCAACAGGCGATTCTCCAATCCCTCTACGTTAAAGCCAGCTCCAAGAATCCTTTAAGCGTCGAGTATGTAGAGCTACAAGGAATCTCTGTCGCCACGAATCAACCGGTAACGGAAAGAGTCAGGAAATAGACCAATATATTTTTTTACTAACATATAAATGAAAGAAATTATGAGCATGATTAACGCAGATGAGAATTTTGAGAAATTAGGGTTGACCTTACCTCCCGCACCGGCTCCGGCCGGAGTTTACAAGCCTTGTGTGATAGATGGCAAATACCTGTATCTTTCCGGTCACGGGCCTGTGCGGAATGATAAGTCCTTGATCATCGGACGTATCGGTAAGGACTTGACGATGGATGAAGGCAAATTCGCCGCCCAGCAAGTAGGACTTACCATGTTGGCGACCATCCAGGCGAACCTTGGTAGCTTCAACAAGATAAAGAGAGTGATCAAGGTATTGGGTATGGTAAATTGTACGCCCGATTTCGGAAAGCATCCTTATGTGATCAATGGCTGTAGCGAGTTGTTCGCCGCCGTATGGGGGCCGGATAACGGTGTAGGTACCCGTAGCGCCGTAGGATTCGGTTCTCTTCCCGATAATATTCCTGTAGAGATAGAGGCTTTGTTCGAATTATACGAATAAGCCATGGACGATTGGTACGTCATAAGTAATGTAGACCGGATAGACTCGCCAGCCTTGGCGTTCTATCCGGATCGTATTTCCGGCAATATCGAGTTGGCCAAGAGGATCATAGGCGATACGAACCGGCTTCGTCCGCACGTGAAGACGAATAAGGCGGCTGAGGTATCCCGCATGCTGCTGGATGCCGGAATCCGGAAGTTCAAGTGCGCTACGATTGCCGAGGCCGAGATGCTAGGGCATATTAATGCCCCCGATGTATTATTAGCCTATCAGCCGGTAGGCCCGAAGATTTCCCGCTTATTAGATTTGATAAAGGCATATCCCGCCACCCATTACTCCTGCTTGGTAGATCAAGCGGAGAATGCCCGTGCGATCTCGGCTCTTTGCGAGGCCGGGAATATCACCTTGGATGTCTTTATCGATCTGAACGTGGGAATGAATCGTACCGGAGTCCTCCCGGAGAGAGCGGAGGCGCTGGTGGATGCCATCCTGCCGCTGAAGTCTCTGCAGATTATCGGGTTGCATGGCTACGACGGACATATACATGACGCGGAGCTATCGGTACGTTGCCAAGGCGCGGATGCCGCATACGCCTTGACCGAACGTGTGTTCCGGGAGATATCCCGCAAGTTTGCCTATCCATTGGTAAAGGTGATGGGAGGTACTCCTACATTCCCGATGTACGCGAAGCGGAAGGATTGCGAATGCAGTCCCGGCACGTTTGTGTTCTGGGATTGGGGGTATGGAAACGCTTATCCGGATATGCCGTTCAAGGTAGCTGCCTTATTGATAACTCGGGTCATTTCCGTGCTGGATGAGCATCATGTTTGTGTAGATCTTGGTTACAAGGCGGTAGCCTCGGAAAGTCCTTTGCCCCGTGTGTTTTTCTTGAACCATCCGGAGGCGAAACCTATCTCCCAGAGTGAGGAGCATCTGGTCTTGGAAGTCCCGGACAGTCGGCTCTATCCATTAGGTTCCGTATTCTATGGCATTCCCGTTCATATTTGTCCTACGGTCGCTTTATACGACAAGGCTTATGTGATCCGGGATCGTGAGGCGATCGGCGAATGGCCTATCATTGCCCGTTCACGTCGCATCACCTATTAACGGTAATCAAATTTTCAATTATCAATTATCAACTCTCAATTAATAAAATGAATAAGCCATTTATTATCGACGCCCATCTCGACCTTAGCATGAACGCTTTGGAGTGGAACCGGGATTTGCGTCAACCCCTAAAGGAAATAAACCGGAGAGAAATCGGTATGACCGATAAGCCCGACCGTGGAAACGCCACTATATCGTTTGAGGAACTGCGTAAAGGAAACGTCGGGTTAGTAGTCGCCACCCAGATCGGTCGCTATGTAGGGCCGGATAATCCACTTCCCGGTTGGCATTCCCCGGAACAAGCTTGGGCGCAGACCCAAGGCCAACTTGCTTGGTATAAGGCGATGGAAGAGGAGGGCCAGATGGTCATGATCCGGGATAAGAAGGCCTTGGAAGCGCATCTGGCTCTTTGGAAAGACGGTGAACCCGCCGACAAGAAGCCGATCGGTTATGTATTAAGTATCGAGGGCGCCGACTCGTTCATCACGGTGAATCATGTGGAAAGGGCGTATGCTTATGGCTTGAGGGCGGTTGGCCCGGCACATTACGGCCCCGGAAGATATGCCAACGGTACGGATTCTACCGGTCATCTGAATGCCATGGGGAAAGAGTTGTTGCGTACCATGGATCGCTTGGGTATGATTCTTGACGTGACCCATTTATGTGATGAGGCTTTCTGGGATGCATTGGATTTGTATAAGGGACCGATTTGGGCGAGCCATAACAACTGTCGGGCCTTCGTAGATCACAACCGCCAGTTTAGCGACGAGATGATCAAGGCGTTGATAGAGCGTGGCGCCGTGATCGGTATCGCCCTAGACGCTTGGATGATGGTACCGAACTGGGTGCGAGGCGAGTCTACTCCAAGAGGCATGAACTGTGGTATGGAGATTATGGCGAACAATATCGATCATGTCTGCCAATTGGCCGGAAACGCGAACCATGTGGCTATCGGCAGTGATCTGGATGGTGCTTTCGGTACGGAGCAATGCCCGTATGACCTAGTAACGATCGCCGATCTCCAAAAGATATTCCCGATCCTTCAATACCGTGGCTTTACGGACGATGCTATCAACCGTATCGCCTCTGGTAACTGGATTGAGTTCTTACGGAAGCATTTGCCGGAATAAGCTACTGCAATCCGCATCGCGGTAAAAAGACAAACAAGGTGAGTCTATTTTATATCTGCAATACCAAGACGAACCGGCATCCCTTCTTATATTCCTTATCGATAGATAGGGTTCCGTTTAATTTACTAGCCATCAGTGCGCAGATGGGTAATCCCAAACCATCGCCTTGCGCTAGATCCTTCGCCTCATTGAATGGCTTGAATAAGTTCTCTTTTAGATCATCCGGTATGCCTATACCATTATCGGTAATGATAAATTGGCAAACATGAGCGCCTTTCCGTTTAAATTCCAGACGGATGTTACCGCTGGAAGTATATAATGCGGCATTCTTTAACAAATGCAATAAGACTTGTTCCAGATGCTCGGCGTTCGTTTTAATCTCCAATTGGGGCACGTCTGTTACGAGATTGACCTCCGGTTGAATATCCCCTTTAACCTTTTCCACGATTTTCTTACTGAAGTTTCCTACATTAAAAGAACTAACCTCATACGGTTCCATCAACGTATTCTCCAAGGAGGAAAGCTCTTGGATATGAACCGTAAACTGTTTCAAAGCCTCTACCCGTGTCCATACATCCTCGGCCTGCTTCGGAGCTACCGCCTGTAATTCTTTGGCGGATGCGCTAAGCTTGTTCAAGGTAGGCTCCATCTGAACCGATATGTTTTGGATGAATTGGGCTTGTTGTTCGCTATGCTCGTTTGTCGTCTGGATGATTTTCTTTAATTTCTTGTTCAGCACAATAAAGCGTAATAGAAGGAATCCCAAGAAAAGCAAGGCGGCTATCAGGATTACCACGAATGTGATAAGTCCGACAATCATATATTGCTTAACAGACAATTTATCGTCTTTCTCCTGTATTGTCTGTAGGCTCTGATCGTATTTTTGCTGTAATGCCCCTAGTTTATCCTCTGCCGTAAGAGCTTTTACGGAATCCGTCCATACGATGTATTTGTCGTAGGTACGTTCCATCAGTGGGGCGTTGTTTGCCTTACGAGCGATAGAGATCAGGTTCCGGTAGCAATCGTTCACCTTCTCGTATTCTTTTTTCTCCTTATACTGGTTGATCAGTTTCTGGAAAGCAGCATCCCCCTGCTCGTTTTGCCCGAACGTATAATAATAACCTGCTTGGGTATATAATAAATTGTTCGATAACTTCTCATCGCCCGCTTGGCTGGCCAGATTATCTAATGTATTGAGTTGAACTTGCGCTTGGGCGGCGTTCTTTAGCTTAATATACATTTCCAACCGCTCTTTCGTTACTTGGAAGCGTTGCTCATAGAGCGATTTCTGCAACTTCTGTTCCTCGGTTAAGATGAATTGGTTCATCTGGCGGCAAAGATCGAATGCCTCTTGGTAATAATTCTCGCGATAATATAGATAAGCCGCCTGCGTACCGGCATCGATCGCCTGTTTGTAATCACCTTTTTGGGATAAGCTCTTGTAAGCTTGTAAAAAAAGATAACGAGCTTTGGTGTAGTCTTTTTTTTCCAGGCTGCTTTGTGCCTGTGTCATAAATTGATTCGTCGTGTTTTGCGCCTGTGTGACAAGGTAGAAACAAAGCATAAAAGATAGTAAAAGATAAATGACCCTCATAACTTAAATTTTTTTGAAGTAAAAATATGTATTTACTGGGATTCATACAAAATATATCAGGGGAAAAATAATAGATATTTTATTTTAAGATACGATTTGTGTGTCAATATTCATATTTATTTTGTCAATTCTGAAAGTTCCGAACAAGTGGAATGTGCTATCTTTATCACATTTATTAACCTTAAGAATTGTGTTTATGAGTATATCCGTATTAACAAAAGGCATGTCGTGTCTATTCTTTTGTTTTTGTGTTTGTTGTATGAATGCGCAAGTAAGAAACACTGATCCTGTACGTCACTTGAGGATATCCGGTTATTTGGGGCAACGGATCGACGCTTGTATCGAGTATCGAGTGAAAGCTCAAGATGTGGATCATTTGGTGGAACCTTTCCGGCATAAGGAAGAGACCTCGCGCTGGCAATCGGAATTTTGGGGAAAATGGATACAAGGGGCGATCGCCTCATACCGTTATGATAAAGATCCTGAGTTGTACAAGATTATTAAGAATGGAGCGGAATTGTTGATGGAAACCCAATTGCCAAATGGATATATCGGTAACTATTCCGAGGAAGCACAGTTGAACCAGTGGGATATATGGGGGCGAAAATACACGGCTTTAGGTTTGATCGCTTATTATGACTTATCCGGGGATCGAAAAGCTTTGGATGCCGCCTGCCGGGTGATCGACCATTTGATGACGCAGGTGGGACCCGGAAAAGTGAATATCGTGACGACCGGTAATTATATAGGAATGCCAAGCTCTTCGGTACTTGAGCCGGTGATGTATCTGTATAATCGTACCCGGCAAGATAAATATCTGGATTTTGCCAAGTACATCATAAAGCAATGGGAGACTCCGGAAGGCCCTCGATTGATTAGTAAGGCGATTGCGGATATTCCTGTCGCCGGACGTTTCCCACATCCAAAGGTTTGGTTCTCTCCGGAGAATGGACAAAAAGCATATGAGATGATGTCTTGTTATGAGGGCTTGTTAGAACTTTACAAAGCCACTAAGAATCCATTATATTTATCTGTGGTGGAGAAAACGATGAATCATATTATCAATGAGGAAATCAATGTGGCCGGTTCCGGTAGTGCGTTCGAGTGCTGGTATGGGGGCAAGGCGTTACAAACTTATCCTACTTATCATACGATGGAGACTTGTGTGACGTTCACGTGGATGCAGATTTGTGACAGGATGCTCGGACTAACCGGAAATTCCTTATATGCGGACCAGATCGAGAAGGCTATGTATAACGCTTTACTGGCCTCGCTGAAAGCGGATGCCTCACAAATAGCGAAATACAGTCCGTTGGAGGGCTGGCGGCATGAAGGAGAGGAGCAATGCGGTATGCATATCAATTGTTGCAATGCGAATGGACCTCGTGCTTTCGCGATGATTCCGCGGTTCGCTTATCAGGTAAACGGTAGACGTATCGATGTCAACCTATATGCGGCTTCGAGCGTGGAGGTAGAGTTGGATAAAAAGACGAGGGTGTCGATGACACAGGAGACGAACTACCCGATAGACGGGCAAGTCCGGATTGTGGTGGAACCGGAGAAGACGAGTGATTTTACGATCGCCTTGCGTATCCCGGCGTGGAGTGAGCGAACTGTGGTGTCTGTCAATGGTGAGCCTTTAACGGATCTGTTGGCTGGAGCATACCTACCGATTCATAGGACTTGGGAGAAAGGGGATGAAATTACGGTGGAGTTGGATATGCGGGCTCGCTTGGTGGAGCTGAACGAGGCTCAAGCGATCGTAAGAGGCCCTTTGGTGCTGGCTAGAGATAGCCGCTTTAAGGATGGAGATGTGGATGAGGCTTCCGTGATCGTCAGCAAGGATGGTTATGTGGAATTAACTCCGGTACAAGCCCCCGATTTCGCTTGGATGGCTTTTACCGTTCCTATGGTTTTAGGAACGGATTTGGAAGGAAACGGCAAGGCTCGCCCGATTCATCTGTGCGATTTCGCATCAGCTGGTAATACGTGGAATCAGGCAGAACGTTATAGAGTGTGGCTACCAAAAACATGGAATGTCATGCATACGCCTTATAAACCTTATTGAGCGGTTCACTCCAGCTCAATGCGTCCGATCCCTGAACTCCGAGGGTGTAACCCCTTCTTTCTTCTTGAAGAATGTGGAGAATTGGCCGGCATTCTCGAAATGTAGGCTATAGGCGATCTCGGAGATCGTCAAAGGGGTGCTAGTCAGAAGCTCTTTCGCACGAAGGAGCTTCTGTTGTAATTGATATTGGGCGGGGGAGACGCCGGTGTATTCCTTAAACATCCGGCGAAACCATGAATAACCTAAACCAAGACGGGCAGCGATCTCTTCCGGGCTTAATGGGTCCTCGATGTTCTCCTTCATTAATATACGTGCCTCGTTGATTTTATCTACGACATAGGTGTTCGTGAAGGAGTTGTTCTTTTCCTTATAATATACGGAGCCTAATATATGAAGCACGATACTGGAGATCATCTGTTGGTAACCGGATTTCTCCTCCGAGGCGAACTTCAGTATATCCTCATAAAGTCCGACGATCGTAGCGCTCAGCCCGATCCGGTGTAGCGGCTCTTCCTTGGTAAAGAATTTCTTCTCCACACGTTTATCGATATGAATGCCCCGGAAACCTACCCAATACTCATCCCATCCCGTTTCCCGGTCCGGATAATAACTATGCCATTCCCCGGGGAAAAGGAGGATCATCGTCCCTGCGTTTATCTTTTGCGATTTACAAGACTGGGAGGAAAAGTACCCGCTACCTTTCGTTATATATACCAATTGATACTCATTCAGGATGCGCCCGGTCTGAGGCTTGAAATTATACTTCTCCGGATGCCGGGAAAGCGGATAGGCGCAACCCGGCGGGATGAATTGATATCCGACCGTCGTGACGACGATTCCCCATTCCTCATCCGTAGCGCTGATCGTCAAGTAACGTAGTAAATCATTCCGCAGTTCGTTCATGTCAGATTTGAAAGGTTTAAAATCATTTTCGTAAGCAAATATAGCAATAATGCTTCTACTTTTGCTTTCGTCAAACAAATAACTTTGTTAAGCCATGAAGGAATATAATTTTCTAGCCTTTGATATAGGGGCTACCAGTGGACGGGCCGTGCTCGGAACCTTAAAGGATGCCAAATTTGAAATGAAAGAGATCCATCGGTTCCCGAATCCGATGGTGGAATTACACGGACGGTTTTATTGGGATATCTATCATCTTTATACTTCTCTTATAGAAAGCTTGACGATATGCGCCCGGCAAAGAATCCGGTTGCACTCGATCGGAATAGATACATGGGGAGTGGATTTTGGGTATGTGGCTTTGGATGGCTCTCTATTGGGCTTACCTCGTGCTTACCGAGATCCTTATACGGACGGCGCTCCCGAGGACTTTTTCAAACGGATTCCCAAGGAAGAGGTCTATAAGCGGACAGGTATTCAAGTGATGCCGTTTAATAGCTTGTTCCAGCTTTTTAGGGCGGGGCAAGACTCGTTCATACCGCAGGAAGTGGCGGAAAAAATATTATTCATACCGGACCTTTTGGCTTATATGTTGACGGAGCGTATGGTATGTGAATATACGATTGCTTCCACGTCTCAATTATTGAATCCGGAAACCCATAAATTCGATTACAAGCTCTTGGAGGTCGTGGGTGTATCTCCTACCTTGATGTGCCCGGTCGTAATGCCGGGAACGTTGATCGGGCGGTTGAGCGAGTCGATCGCCCGTAAGACAGGAATCGGGGAAATCCCGGTAATCGCCGTGGCTGGTCACGATACGGCGTCGGCGGTAGCCGCTGTTCCTGCTTCTTCTCCTAATTTCGCTTACTTGAGTAGCGGTACTTGGAGCTTGATGGGCATCGAGGTGGAGAAGCCGATCATCAACGAGGTCTCTTTCAAGAATAATTTCACGAATGAGGGGGGCATCGAGGGTACGACTCGCTTTTTGAAGAATATTACAGGTATGTGGATCTTGGAACGTTGCCGGGAGCAATGGAAGCGGTCCGGATTGGATTATTCGTACGATGATATGGTTCGGATGGCGGAGTTGAGCGAATTTACTTCTTTGATCAATCCGGATGATCCCCGTTTCGCCAATCCAGAGAATATGCTACGTGAGATCACGGCCTATTGTGAGGAAACCGGACAGGCTGTTCCCGCTTCGGACGCCGATTATGTACATTGTATATTTTATAGCTTGGCGAATCGTTATAAAGAGGTGCTGGAAATACTCAAATCAATGTCGCCACATCCGATCGAACGATTGCATGTGATAGGTGGTGGCTCTCGGAACGATCTGCTGAATCAGTTGACAGCCAACGCTATCGGTATTCCCGTATTGGCTGGCCCGTCTGAGGCGACAGCCATTGGAAATTGCTTGATACAGGCTAAGTCGGCAGGATTACTGACGGATTGTTGGGAGATGCGAAGACTGATAGCCACCGCATTCCCTCCCAAGGAATTTTATCCGGAAAGATGATACACATTCAAATCATATAAATTTAAAAACATCATACCATGACAAAAGACAGTTTAATTCAACAGGCATTTGAAGTAGCGGCAGAACGTTATGCGGCCGTAGGTGTAGACGTTCGTAAAGCATTAGAGGATATGAAGAAAATATCCCTATCCCTGCATTGCTGGCAGGCCGATGACGTAAGCGGTTTCGAGAACCAAGGCGGCTCCTTGACCGGTGGTATACAAGTGACCGGCAATTATCCGGGACGTGCCCGTACTATCGACGAGTTGCGCCGGGATGTATTGAAAGCGAAATCCTATATTCCCGGTAATCATCGGCTTAGTCTGCATGAGATCTACGGGGATTTCCAAGGGGAGAAAGTAGACCGTGACGAGGTAGAACCCCATCATTTCGAGAGCTGGATACAATGGGCGAAAGAGAATGATTTCAAGCTAGACTTCAACAGTACCTCTTTCTCGCACCCTAAAAGCGGAGATTTGACCTTGGCGAACCCCAGCGATGATATCCGTAACTTCTGGATCGAGCATACGAAGCGTTGTCGCTGGATCAGCGATGAGATGGGTAAAGCCCAGAACGATCCTTGCATGATGAACCTTTGGATACATGACGGGAGCAAGGAAGTACCGGCCAGCCGCTTACGTTATCGCCGTATCTTGGAGGAATCGCTGGATGAGATATTCGCTACCGAATATAAATGGATGAAAGATTGTATCGAGGCGAAACTCTTCGGTATCGGTCTGGAAAGTTATACGGTAGGTTCCTATGATTTCTATTTGGGTTACGGGGCGAAAAAGAACAAGATCGTTACCTTGGACACCGGCCATTTCCATTTGACGGAAAGTATCGCCGACAAGGTTTCCTCGTTATTGCTGTTTACGCCCGAGATCATGTTGCACGTAAGTCGTCCGATCCGTTGGGATAGCGATCATGTCGTGATCTTGAATGACGATGTGCAGGATTTAGCTCGTGAGATCGTGCGTTGCGACGCCTTGGACCGGGTACATATCGGTTTGGATTATTTCGACGCTACCATCAATCGTATCGGTGCTTATGTCATTGGTAGCCGTGCTACGCAAAAAGCCTTTATGCTCGCTTTGCTGGAGCCGATCGCCTTGCTTCGCCAGTACGAGGATGAGGGTAAGTATTTCCAGCGTCTTGCCTTGCAGGAGGAAGCGAAGAGTCTGCCTTGGGGTGCGGTTTGGGATATGTATTGTCTGCAAAGTGGGGTCCCCGTAGGAGAGTCTTATATCGCTGAGATCGAGAAATATGAGTCCGACGTTACCTCAAAACGGAAATGATAGAGATCGGGATCGGGTTGTTGATCATTGCGATCGGCAGTTTCGGGCAGAGTAGCTCGTACGTGCCGATCAATAAGATCCGGGATTGGAGTTGGGAAAGCTTTTGGTTGGTGCAAGGTATCTTCGCTTGGTTGGTTTTCCCTTATCTCGGAGCGATGTTGGCGGTACCGGAAGGGAGTACCTTACTGGAGCTATGGTGTTCGCCGGGTAGCTTGGGAGCGGTTATCTATGGCATGCTCTGGGGTGTCGGCGGGTTGACTTTCGGGTTGAGTATGCGTTATCTGGGCGTAGCTTTGGGACAGAGCATCGCCTTGGGTACATGCGCCGGTTTCGGTACGCTCTTCCCGGCTTTGTTTGGTGGAACGAACCTGTTTGAGGGAACCGGATAGATCCTGTTGACCGGTGTTTGCATTACCTTGGCAGGTATCGCCGTGATCGGTTACGCCGGAAGCCTGCGGGCCCGGAATATGAGTGAGGAGGAGAAGAAAGCGGCGGTGAAGGATTTTGCCTTGACTAAGGGCTTGGCGGTAGCCTTGCTTGCCGGTGTGATGAGCGCCTGCTTCAATTTGGGTTTGGAATCGGGAAACGAGGTGCTGGCGAAAGCGAAAGAGGCGGGAGCTAGCGATCTGTTCGCCTTGAATCCCGTGATACTGTTGGTTACTTTGGGCGGCTTTTGTACGAACGCTGTGTATTGTATTTTCCAGAACGTGAAAAACGGGACGGGCAAGGATTATTTCTCGGTATCGGGAGGTACATTGCTGAATAATGTCTTATTTTGCGCTTTGGCAGGCGTGCTTTGGTACTCGCAGTTCTTCGGACTGGGGATGGGAAAGAGCTATTTCTCGGATTCCCCGGTTATGCTGGCTTTCTCGTGGAGTATCTTGATGTCGCTGAATGTTATTTTCAGTAATGTCTGGGGCATCTTATTAAAAGAATGGAAGGGCGTGGATCGCCGGACAATCGTGGTATTGATTACCGGCATGTGTATCTTGATCCTTTCCTTATTATATCCAAATATAGTTTAATTAAAATAGACATGATAACACTAAGAAACAATGAACGCCTGATGGCGGAAATAGATCGTATCGCCGAGGTCGCCGGCTATTTGTGGACCAAGGGTTGGGCTGAGCGAAACGGCGGGAATATATCGGTGAACCTGACTACTTTATTGAGCGAGGAGGAGAAGGCGTTGCCGGCTTTGGTTTCCTCGATTCCCTTGCAAGAGGCGATGACGGCCTTATGCGGGCACGTCTTTTATGTGACGGGTACCGGAAAACGGATGCGTTACGTGGCGAAAGATCCTTTCGCCAACGGCTCTTTGATCCGTATCGCCGCCGATGGGAAATCGTATGATATCCTAGCGGAGCAACCGATCCCACCGACTTCCGAGTTGCCTTCCCATTTGTTGATGCACAATTTCTTGCGTGCGAAGGGACGGGATAACCGGGTGGTATTGCATACGCATCCGACGGATATTATCGGCATGACGCATTGTAAGCCGTTCTTGGATTCGGAGAAGATTACCCGCACGTTATGGAGTATGATCCCGGAATGTCGGATTATCGTGCCGAAAGGGGTCGGTATCGTTCCTTACGAGATACCGGGCACTTTGGCGTTGGCGCACGCTACGATCCGTCAGTTGGAGGAGCACGACGTGGTGTTCTGGGAGAAGCACGGTATCCTTGCCGTCGGTGAGGACCTGATCGAGTGCTTCGATGCGATCGATACGTTGAGTAAATCCGCCCAGATCTATTTCAGTGCCCGCATGACCGGTTACGAGCCGGAAGGTATGACGGAGCAGCAATTGGATGACTTGGTTCCGGCTTTTGGACTCTAGCGTATGCGAAAGAAATTAATCATTCTATTCATAGGGATCGGTTCGTTCACGTTGTTCGCCCAGCAGCGAGACCATCGGACACGGGAGTATATCGCCCCGGTCCGTATTGTCTGGCAGCAAGATAGTTTGCGAATTACGGGAGCGAACCATTTGCTTGTTCCGGGCAACGGACAGTCGGATTTGGCGAATAATCGGTTGTGTGTGTTGAAAAGTACGCCAACCGAACATCCCGCTTTGCTGCTTGATTTCGGGAAGGAGTTGCAAGGCGGTCTTCAGCTGGTGACCGGTATGCCGCCGTCTCACGATCCGGTTTCCGTGCGGGTTCGTTTCGGCGAGTCCGTTAGTGAGGCTATGTGCGAGATAGATGGCGCAAACGGGGCGAGCAACGATCATGCGATGCGGGATTTCGTGGTATCGCTCCCTTGGCTGGGCGTGCAGGAGATCGGTAATTCCGGTTTCCGTTTCGTGCGTATTGATGTATTGGGTGATTCTACGGAGTTGCAATTAAAAGAGGTCCGTGCGATCTCTACGTTTCGGGATATTCCTTATCTGGGCTCTTTCCGTTGTAATGACGAGCGGTTGAACCGGATCTGGAAGACAGGTGCGTACACGGTCCACTTGAATATGCAGGAATATCTATGGGACGGCGTAAAACGGGATCGTCTGGTCTGGGTGGGGGATTTACATCCGGAGGTAATGACGGTCAGTACCGTCTTCGGTTATAATGAGGTGGTTCCTAAGAGCTTGGATTTGATTCGGGATATTACGCCGCTGCCTAGTTGGATGAACGGTATCAGTTCGTACTCGATCTGGTGGTTGTTGATCCAGAGGGATTGGTATTATTACCAAGGGAATCTTGCGTATCTACAAGAGCAACGCTCTTATATGACTGCTTTGTTGCGTCACTTGATCTCGAAGGTTGACCCAAGCGGACAAGAGAGACTGGATGGGAACCGTTTCTTGGATTGGCCTTCCAGTGAGAATACACCCGCTATCGATGCCGGCCTTCAATCGCTGATGATACAAGCCATGCGTGCGGGAGAGGAGTTATGTACCGTTTTAGGCGAGGATGCGTTGGCCTCGGAATGCCGTATGGTAGCTGCCAAGGCTATTGAGTTTTCCCTTCGGAAGAAATCCCGATTTCCTTCGGAGAAAGATCGGATTACGCCCGGGGATAAACAGGCCGCCGCTTTGATGGCTCTGGCGGGTATCATGGATGCTAAGGAGGCGAACGAGCGTTGCTTGGCGGTGGACGGGGCGAAAGGCTTCTCTACGTTTTACGGGTATTATATGCTACGGGCGATGGCGTTGGCTGGTAATTACCAAGGTGCGTTAGATGTGATCCGTACGTATTGGGGAGCTATGCTGGATGTAGGTGCTACTACGTTTTGGGAGGATTTCAATATGGAATGGCTTCCGGATGCAGGGCGTATTGATGAGCTGGTCCCCGCTGGAAAGAAAGATATTCATGGAGATTATGGAGCGTATTGCTATCAAGGTTTCCGCCATAGCTTGTGCCATGGATGGGCTTCGGGCCCCACATCGTGGTTAAGCGAGTACGTATTGGGCGTACAAGTGGTGGAACCGGGTTGCCGTACGGTACGTATCATCCCACATCTGGGAGATCTCGAATGGGTGGAAGGTACGTTCCCCACGCCTTATGGGGTGATTGAGATCCGGCATGAGAAAGGTGCGGACGGTAAGGTGATAAGCCATATCAACGCTCCTGAAGAGATACGAGTTACCCCGTAGCTCTTATACTTAGTTGTAGAATGTATATAATTATAGAATATATGAAACAAACTATTTGCATCTACGCTTTCGCCGCCCTCTTATTAGGCGGTTGTAAAAGCAATAATGAATTAACGATACCTACGAATCTCCGTACGGAATACCTTACGGAGCCTATCGGCTTGGATACTTCGTCTCCTCGCTTTACATGGGAATACTCCGGAAATGAGGAGGGCTTTAAGGCTTCCCGCTATGAGGTACGGATCGGTACGAGTCCGAACGACTTGCGGCCCTATGCGGAAGGAATGGCCCTGAAACCTCATACCCGTTATTACTGGAATGTTACGGTATGGGATGGTGAAGGGCGTCCGTGCGCTACCTCGGAGACGGCTTCTTTCGAGACCGCTAAGTTCGATCCCTCGGATTGGTCTGCCTCTTGGATTACCGATCATAAGGATAAAGAGTTCGAGCCTGCCCCTCTGTTCCGCAAGTCTTTCCCGGTAGGCAAGGAAGTGAAGGATGCCCGTGTGTACGTAGCATCTGCCGGGTATCATGAGCTATTCATCAATGGCGAGCGGGTCGGAACGAATTATCTGGACCCGGGGTATACGCATTTCGATAAACGTATCTTGTACGTGACGCATGATGTTACCTCTTTGCTGAAGCAAGGCGACAACGCCGTGGCCGCTGTTCTGGGAAACGGCTGGTACAATGAGCAGTCCGTGGCGGTCTGGAATTTCCATGAGGCACGCTGGCGGAATCGTCCCCGCCTGCTATGTGAGTTGCGTATTACCTATACGGATGGTACGACGGAGGTGATTGGTTCGGACGAGACTTGGAAGACTTCCACCGGGGCCTATACCTATAATAATATATACAGCGGCGATAAATTCGATGCCCGGCTGGAAGAGGCCGGATGGAAAACCGCTCATTTCGACGATAGTAAATGGGAAGCGGCACTTCCGGCGCAGGCTCCGGCACCTCTGTTGGTAGCCCAGCAAATGCCGGGAATCCGTATCACGGAAGAGGTGAGGCCCGTGTCGATGAAACGTTTCTCCGATCAGTTATATGTATATTCTTTCCCGAAGAACATGTCCGGCCTTTGCCGCTTGAAGGTGAAAGGTGAGGCGGGAACCCGTATCACGTTAAAACATGGTGAGTTGTTGAAGAAAGACGGTCGCTTGGAGCAAGGCAATATCAATGTATATTATCATCCGGTCAAACCGGACGAGGTATTCCAGATGGATGTCTTTACCTTGAAAGGTACGGGAGAGGAGGAGATCTTCATGCCTTCCTTCTCTTATCACGGTTTCCAATACGTGGAGGTGGAGAGTAGCCGTCCCGTTACTTTAACGGAAGAGAACTTGACCGGCTTGTTTATGCATACCGATGTCCGTCCGTCCGGTTCCTTCGCTTGTTCGAATCCTCTATTGAATAAGATATGGGAGGCTACGATGCAGGCTTACCGCAGTAACCTGCACAGTATCCCGACCGATTGCCCGCAACGGGAGAAGAATGGCTGGACAGCCGATGCGCATATCGCGATCGACCTCGGTTTGCTGGGCTTCGATGGTATCACGCTTTATGAGAAATGGATGAATGATATTATCGATAACCAGCGTGAGGCGGGTGAGATTTCCGGTATCATTCCTTCCAGCGGTTGGGGATATGGCGAGTGGCCGGGTCCGGTTTGGGACGCTGTCATGTTTATCATCCCGAACGCCTTGTATGATTATTATGGAGAGTCTCGCAGTATAGAACGCTTATATCCTACGATGCTGCGATATCTGGATTATTTGAAGACGAAAGAGAAAGACGGTTACTTGCCTTTTGGCTTGGGTGACTGGGTGTATTGGAAAGCTACGACGAATAATGAATATACCTCTACCGCCTACTATTATCTGGATTATAAGTTGATGGCTCGCTTCGCCTCTTTACTGGGCAAGGATGCCGCTCCTTATCAAGAGAAAGCGAATACGCTCAAATCCTTGATCAACCAGAAGTTCTTCAACGCCGAGACCGGTGTGTATGCCGAAGGGACCCAAACGGCGCAAGCCTTGGCCTTGTATCTGGGACTTGTACCGGAAGGAAAGGAACAACTTGTGGCGGATAAGCTGCGTGAGGTGGTAGCGGGAAATAACTATTTCTTGGATTTTGGTCTATTAGGCAGTAAGACCGTTCCGGCCATGCTTACGAAATATGGCTATATCGAGGATGCCATGAAGATGGTCACGAAGACCGAGGCGCCTTCATGGGGGTATTGGGTAGAGACGATGGGTTACTCCACATTGCCGGAGACGTGGACACTTAGTCCGAAGTTTGCCGACGCTTCCTTGAACCACGTCTTTATGGGAGATGTCTCCGCTTGGATGATGAACCAGCTGGCCGGTATCAATCATGACGACTCGGCTCCGGGCTTCCGTCATATCCGTATCACGCCTCATTTCGTGAAAGAACTGGATTGGGCGAAAGGTGAGTACCATTCCGTACGCGGCCGTATCGCCAGCGAATGGAAACGGGAAGGGGATCAGGTTATGCTTACCGTGACGATTCCGGCTGATTGCTCCGCCGATATCGTGGTAGGCGATCAGACCGAGACCGTATCCGCCGGTACGCATACGTTTTCATATCCGGTGTGATAAGAACCGTATGACTTTAGTAAGCCGGTAATGACATCGCCTATATTGGCTTATTTTACCTAGTTGTAGAGACGGGGCACGCCCCGTCTCTACAACTGGGGATTTCGAAAGTAAATAATTGAGAACCTTAAAGATTAAACGTATGAACAAGCTACTTCTTGCTCTTCTATTGTTTCTCCTATCTTTCAGCTGGATAAAAGTGACTGCCTCGGACAGTTGTCCCGAATCCTTCCCTTGGAAAGCCCAATGGATCAATACCGAGCGTTGCCAAAGTGCTACGAATACTTGGTTGATCTACCGTAAATCATTCGCTGTGACGGATGTCCCGAATCAACTCATCGCCCGTATCGCCGCCGATTCCAAGTATTGGCTTTGGATCAACGACCAACTGGTTATCTTCGAGGGTGGCTTGAAAAGAGGACCTTCTCCTTCCGGGACTTATTACGATCCGGTAGATATCGCCCCTTACCTGACAAAAGGCTCGAACACCATCGCTATCTTGCTCTGGCATTTCGGGAAAGATGGTTTCAGTCATATCAACAGCGGGAAAGCGGCTTTGTTATTCGAGGCGATTGCTCCGGGACTGGAGATCGTCTCCGATGCGAGCTGGCAGTGCGCCTTGTATGAGGCCTATCAAAATACCGAGGCCCCTTTCCCGAATTACCGTATGCCGGAGAGTAATATCCGCTTCGATGCCCGTCAAGCGATAACAAACTGGAACCGTACGAGTTTCGAAGGTTCCCTTCCGGGGGCGGTCTGCGTCGGTAAGGCGGGGAAAGCTCCTTTCGGGGATCTGGTGGAACGTCCGATACCCCAGTGGAAAAACAGCGGCCTGTTATCCTATGTATCCGTCCGGGAATCCTTGAGAGGTGATACCCTGTTCTGTCGTTTGCCCTATAATGCCCAGATCACTCCGTATCTAAAAGTAGAGGCGGAAGCCGGGAAAACCATCCACATACGGATGGATAATTACGAGGGAGGAAGCGAGCGCAACGTACGTGCCGAATATATCACCCGTGAGGGTGAGCAGGAATACGAAAGCTATGGCTGGATGAACGGCCATGAGGTCTATTACATCATCCCCGAGGGCGTGAAGGTGCTGGATGTGAAATACCGTGAGACCGGTTACAACACGGACCTCGCCGGCTCTTTCCATTGTGACGACCCGTTCTACGACGAGCTTTGGCAACGTTCTGCCCGCACCTTATACATAACGATGCGTGATAATTATATGGACTGTCCGGATCGTGAACGTGCCCAATGGTGGGGTGACGAGGTGAATGAGCTAGGCGAGGCTTTCTACGCCCTTTCTCCGTCCGGGCAGAAACTAGCCGTAAAAGGCATCCATGAATTAATGAATTGGCAGCGGGAAGACGGAACGCTCTACGCTCCGGTTCCGGCGGGTAATTGGGATAAGGAGCTTCCTTTACAGATGTTGGCGTCTATCGGTTGGTACGGTTTTTATACGCAATATTATTATAGTGCCGACAGTAGTTTCGTTCCGGTGATATACGACCGGATGCGCCGTTACCTGCACAAGGTTTGGCAAGTCGATAAGAGTGGCTTGGTGATCGAGCGTCAAGGTGCTTGGAGCTGGGGCGACTGGGGCGAGCATGTCGATATGGGCGTATTGACCAACTGCTGGTATTATCTGGCCTTGAAAGCGGAGCGAGCCTTCGCCCTGCAACTCGGCAAGGATAAGGATGCCGATGAGATCTCCCGGATGATGCGTAGCATAGAACGTTGTTTCGACACGAAGTTCTGGACGGGTTCCGCCTATCGCTCCCCCGGCTATAAAGGGGAGACGGACGATCGCTCCCAAGCCATGGCGGTTGTTTCCGGGCTGGCCTCGAAAGATAAGTATCCGGCGCTGACGAAGGTACTTAAAAAGGAGTATCACGCCAGCCCTTATATGGAGAAGTATGTCCTAGAGGCCCTTTTCCAGATGGGCGAGCCGGCGTTTGCCTTGGAACGGATGAAGCAACGTTACACCCGTATGCTGGATTATGCCGAATACACGACCTTGTTCGAGGGATGGGGCATCGGAGCCGAGGGCTTCGGTGGCGGCACGATCAATCACGCTTGGAGCGGTGGCCCGCTTACCTTATTGAGCCAGAAGGTCTGCGGTATCGAGCCAACCTCTCCCGGCTTCCGTACCTTTAAGATCGCGCCTCAATTGGGTCCCTTATCAGAAGCCTTGGCCAGCCTAGAGACCCATTATGGAACCATCCAAGTAAGTATCAAGAAGAAAGGCAAGCGATTGAAGTTCGATCTCCAAATCCCGGAAGGCACCTCCGCCGAACTGATAAGACCGAACGGCAGTCGCAAGCATCTCGACCCGGGACACCATCAAGTGGATTAGTGATCGCCCTCTGTTTTCCTGCGGACATACACCCGGTGGCTTCCATAACCCGATAGGGTGATTCCACTCGCCGGGTCGCTACTGAGGCGTAGTAGCTCACGGTTTGCGCTACTACGTTTTAGTCCGGTGACAGCCATGTAGTCTTGTATGCGCAAGAATGGGTGTTCATCCAGATAATCCAATGCCCGTGTCCGGCGTTCCTCTTCGGTGAAGGGCGATTTCCGGACACGGCTGATACCTCCCCGTCTTAAATCGCAACGCAGGTTAGTCTCCCGTATCAATTCCTTGTCGGCCCGGTAGTTGATACCATTCACCTCGATGCTCCGTGCGTTACGCTTCGGTTCGTCACCATCCAGCGAGTCGATCTCCTTGTCCTTCGCTACGCCTAGGCGGGGCGTGAACGTACCGATGCCATCCAACGTGACCGACTGCCCTTCCGCCATGCAATAGGCCAGATGTTCCGCTACTGTCGTCATCACCTGTATTACGCTACCCCTGCTCAAGCCCGATCCGGGGTAGGTGATCCGTTCCACGAAATCCTCCATGTCCATGTTCCGTTGTATCTTCATCCGATAATACACCGGCTTTTCCCCCGTCCCGTTCAGGTCGCACATCTCTTGCTTGATATATTCTGCCATAACTGCTACTAGGTATAATTGTTTGTATCTTCAAGTTAAAAACATTCTTCTTACTATATACAAATATACTAACTACTTGATCTATTTCCAAATTATCACCGTGGAATGTATAGACCACGTCGTGATTTGTATATTCCACGTCTTGATCTGTACAGACCACGTCGTGGTTTGTAGAATTATACAGTATGCGAACAAGAATCCATAAGCTATCGAGCAAGAATTCATATAGGAGTAGAGCGTTTTTTGCTTAGGGGAGTAGAGGGTAGACAGGTAGGTAAAAGAACGTATGCCGCGTAAAAATGTACGTCCGTATACCTTATATCCGCGTATTTATGTATATTTGTATGGCGAATTGGTGCTGAAAAATGTGATGATTAGCTATATTTATCCGCGTAAAAATGTTGTATTCATATGGAAAGAACTGTTTTAAAGGAACTTATTGAATGGAAAGAAAGAGCGGACAGAAAACCTCTTATCCTTAATGGTGCCAGACAAGTGGGCAAGACTTGGTTACTCCATGAGTTTGCCAGGCTTGAATATAAGAAAGAGGCTTATGTCGTATGTCGTAAGAACAATCTTGCCCGGCAGCTTTTTACGCAGGACTTTGATGTGGAAAGAATTTTGCGTGGTCTCCGTGCCATGACTTCGGTGGATATTACTCCGGGTGATACGCTCGTCATTTTGGATGAGGTACAAGATATTCCGGAGGTATTGGAGGCGTTGAAGTATTTTAAGGAGGAAGCTCCGGACTACCATATCGCGGTGGCGGGTTCGCTTTTGGGAATTTCTTTGCATGAGAATGTATCATATCCGGTAGGTAAGGTTAATGTCATCAACCTGTATCCTATGAGTTTCGAGGAGTTTCTTATGGCGAAAGGAGAGAAAGAGGCCTGTAAACTACTTATGAGCCGTGACTATGGGATGATGAGTCTGTTGCATGAGAAGTATGTGGATCTTCTCCGCCAGTATTATTATGTGGGAGGCATGCCGGAGGCTGTTTCCAAATACGTGGGGACCGGAGCTTTACGGGAGGTAAGGCGTATCCAGCAGGAGATTCTCCAAGGTTACGATCTTGATTTCTCGAAACATGCGCCCAAAGAGCAAGTGCCGCGTATCCGGATGGTTTGGAACAGTGTGCCTTCTCAATTATTCAAGGAGAATAAGAAGTTTATCTATGGCGCTTTACGTAAAGGCGCGAGGGCCAACGACTTTGAGCTTTCCATACAATGGCTTGTCAATGCGGGTTTGTTGTATAAGGTACCTCGATGCGCAAAACCCGAGTTGCCGCTCGCCGTGTACGAGGACTTATCGGCTTTCAAGCTTTATATGGTAGACCTTGGCTTGATGGGAGCGATGGTCCAGACCGATCCTGCGCAAGTCTTAATAAAGAATGATATATTCAAGGAGTATAAGGGTGGACTAACTGAGCAATACGTTTTGCAACAGATGAAAAGCAAAGGCGTGTCTCCCATTTATTATCATACGGCGGACAATTCGCGCCTAGAGCTTGATTTCATCATCCAGCGGGGAGCGGAAATGATCCCGATAGAAGTGAAGGCCGAAGGAAATGTCCGGGCTAATTCCTTGATGAACTTATTGGACAAGGTACCAAGCCTGCATGCGGAGCGATATTCCATGCTGCCTTACAAGGAGCAAGGCAACCTGACGAATATTCCTCTTTATGCGGTATGAAGTAGCAAAGGGCTGATCCCGGTTATCATCATCGCCTACACCCAAGGCGATGACGATACGGGAAAGCATTATCTACTTGCCTTTCTGTCGCTTGGTGACTGAGAATTTAGAGTATTTCTCATATTTGGAGCCTTTGGAGAATATATCTGGCATATGTCTCGCCGCAAACCGTAACTTCTCCTCATCCGTATGGAAATCCTTTCCTTCGCAATATTTCTCTATGTCTTTGGCAGCCTCAAGAAAAGCGTCCTTTTGGGATTCGGTCACGATCGGTAGCTCCGTTGAGTCCGCCTCTATTGCGTTTCTCGGATCTGCCGGTGCGATCATAAAGATCTTTTCGTTACATTCCCCCATCTTGATGTGAAACTGCACGTATTGCTCATCGGTAAGCTCAAGGAAATCTTCTTCTTTAAGGATAAATCCATATTGGAATGTTAACTGCATGGCCTGCCCGCCCCAACCGAATAGTAAATCAAAAATATCCATAGCGTAAATTTTTATAAAGTTATTAATGTTCTAGTATGAAACCTAGGCTAAGGTTTGGGGCAAAGGTAATAGATATTTTGTTTGATAAGGCGTATTTGTGGGTATTTGTAGGGGGGAGATGATGGAAATTCGCTATATTTGTGATGTTTCCATCATGTCGAATCCATTTGTTTTTAGGTGTGGTGGGATGGTGCGTAACATAATGTTTATCTTTATGAAGGGAATAATCACCATTGCATAAGCTTCGTACTTGTAATAAGGTAATGAAATGGGTTATTTGTCCGAATACGATTATTTTGAATTTTGTATTTATTTAAAATGTGATAGGAGTGGTGTATTATGAAGATGTTATATCCATCTAAAGAACAATGGCAGGGCATTATCCAAGAGGGTAAATTTGTAATAGATGAATGCCCTAATCTACATTTGTTACCATGTAATATAAGCCAGAATGGAGAAAGATCTGTAGTTTTTAAGATGCAGGATAGCTGTAATGGTAAATATTACGCATTGAAATGCTATATTTCTGATACTATTAATAGGGCAATAAACAAGGGGGATGAGATTAATGAAAAACTATCAATGATAAGAAAAAAAAATTATAACTCTTATGTGAATTATTTTGAGTACAATGAGCAACCTTCATATCTTGTGGACTTTAGATATGTGACAATTACAATTGATTCAATTATATATCAAGGGAATGTCCCGGCTGTATTAATGGATTGGATTGAGGGAGTAACGCTTGGTGATTGTCTGAAAACGCTAAATGTATGGATTCCGAATCATTTAGAAAAGTTGAATATTATCTATTTGAGGTTTATACAAGTTGTGTCTGATTTATTTACAAAAGATTTTATTCATGGTAATTTATCTTTCGATAATATTATAGTTCAAGAGGATAATGATATAAGATTGGTTGATTATGATAATTTGTATATGCCATTTAAAGGTGAGCAACAGAGATATTTTAGTGTTGCTGGGATATGTAAGTTTTTTTTAACAGCGGAAGAAAGTGATAAATATGAAATTTATTTTGATTTGCTATTTATTATTAAGGCAGTTGTCTATTTAAAATGTAAATTATTAAATAAGGATGTTTCTCTGTTTGAAGAACAAGTTTTGAACGGAATCTATTGTAAAAAAATCGGTATAAGCGATGAGCTATTATTGTTGTATGGGAATATTGATGTGAAAGTTTTAATGGCTTTATATTATAAGATTATATATGAACAAGATGTGAATTCTGTATTGTTTGTATCAGCAGCATTAGGTGTAAATTTAGAGAATATACAACTTATAGACAATTATAAAGCGTTAGACAGAGAGTCTGATTTTTTGAAAAATATATGTCTTACTCAGAAATTCTCTTTTCAAGAACTTTTAATTTATAAAAAAATACTCGGTTGGAGTGAGATCAGTAAAAATAAACATATAGAGTGGAATGATAAGACGATAAATGCTCTAAAAGAATGTATTGATTGGCCAATATTTGTACAAGAGCAAGATCTTTGTTTTCTTTCTGAAAAAAGGAAGAACTTTTTAAAATTAGGATGTTTGTGGGTTGATAGATATTTTAAGGCTCTTGATCTTTGGTATTTTGAACATGGTAAAGAAAGTATAGATGCTCCTTATTTAAAGCGAGAGATGTTTTGTTGGTTTTGGAACTTTATAACAGAACGGTTTGATGAAGAAGGTGACTATTGTTATTCTATTAATGCAATAAAACCAATACTCTGTAAATATTGGATTAATGCATCTATGAATTATAGAGAGTGGTATTTAAAGCGTGTAAATAAAGAAAAATTCTATCTGCCAGTTGAATTTATAGTGGCTTTTTCAATTGATGATCTAATTCCTATTATTCCTGCACCAAATGATAGTTTTAATTTATCTAAAATAAAGCCATCTTGCTTACCTTTAAATAATTTTTCAGATGACTTATTTAAACCTTTAGATGACATACCTAGTCCTTTAGATGATATGTGTGATGATTTAGTGGAATATTATGATCAAAAATGGAAATTTATTGAAGTTAAAGGTGTCGTTAAATACTATGGCGATGGTGGTGGGGCAGATGGTGAATGCTATAAAACTATAGAAAGTGAAAGTGTAAATAAATTAATTGTTAGTTATCTATGTCTAGATGAACAAGTGCATGTTAATTATGAATTAGTCCGTTTTTGGATGGAACAAAAAACTTTAGATGTTTTTTGTTGGAAAAATTTATCGGCGAATAGAATGTTTATCAAGACGGAAGATATAATAAATATATTTTCGGATTACTGGGATTGGTCTATCCTTTGTGATAGTGATAATATACCACAAGATATTTGGTCTATATATTTCTTGGAAAATTATGAAGCTCAATTAGATTGGGATATTTTGAGTGATAAAGAACAGATTGGAAATCTCTTGTGGAATAAAGCTTTAATAAATAGATTTAAAAATAAATGGAATTGGCATATTTTGTGTAATAATCGTTCAGAATATTTGTGGACAGATGAGTTATATCAAATTTTTAAAGAAAAATGGGATGAACGAGATCTATGCTATCCAATTAAATACAATATAATACAATGTCCCAATTTAGAGTTGTCTATTTCATATAAGGATAATATTAAAAATTTCCATGAAAATCTTTCTTTGATATTGACACATCGGGATGAAAATACATTTTGGGTAGATCTGAATGAGCTTTATAAAAAGATAAAGTGGGATTATTCATTGCTTTCTGTTTTAGAAAATTATTTTTCTCAAATAAAGTTATTTTTTTACGATGAAAATTTTTATCGCTTTTGTGAAGAAAATAATGAAATACCATGGAAATTGTCATGGATACTGCGCTTTAAGGAGAAAATAGAAGTGCATACATTGCGTTCAAATCCATATTTGCCACTAGCCCCTCAGTTACTAAAGGAGATGAATGAAAAATGTGGTAATGATTACGAATTTGTACATAATATTTTGTTTCTTGAAAATATAGAATTGCTTTCTAAATATTGGGATGAGGGTAAAATATCATCTCTCAAATCTGTTAAGATGGGAAACGAGATTAATAGTGACAACTGTTTTTTTAAAAATACTACACCTATTGTTGATTGTTCAATCAGAAGTGGTTTAGAAGAATATCAGTCAGTTGCTGAGGTGAAGGAAAATAGTGTATCTCCTTTATTTTCGATTGAATATATAAGAGCTAATAAAAAAAGTTTGGATTGGAATACTTTAAGTCTTGATGAAAGTTTAGTTTGGTCAGATGATTTTATAGATGAATTTAGAGATAATTGGAATTATTCAAATCTTAGTCGAAATAAATCGATTCCTTGGTGTGAAAATCTAATAGACAAATATATAGATAATTGGAATTGGAAATTGTTATCTTTAAATAATGCTGTTCCATGGAATAAAGACTTAGTTTTGAAATATTTTAGCCGATTGTCAGTGCTTTATATAAAAAATCGTGTCTTATATGATGATGAATGTAAAGAATGCAAAATTGTTCATTTTTTGGAATGTCCAAGTATGACTATTAATAGCGAATGGGAGAAAGTTGAGTTTCTTGAAATAATTAAAAATAATTTAATTAATTATAAGAGAAATATCCATTTTGGAGAAAAGAGTGTAAACAATATATATGAAAAAATAAAACTTGATAAGTGTTTTAGGAGATATTCTGGACTAGATGATGATTTTTAGTATAAATATTGTAAATGATTTGTCTATATTCTTTTATTTGCTGTAAGGCATGAACGTTGAATATGCTTTAAGGAGTATTAATGAATAGCATTGAAATTATAATAGGTGAAAAATATAAAATAGAATGATACTTGCTCCCATCATCATTTCGGCCAGCCGGTCAACGGATATCCCGGCCTTTTATGTCAAGTGGTTCTTTAATCGTTTGGCCAAGGGGTATTGTGTTTGGTATAATCCGTTTAATCGGCGGAAGATGTATGTGTCGTTTGAGCGGTGTAAGGCAATCGTGTTTTGGACAAAGAACCCGAAGCCGATATTGCCTTATTTGCATGAGTTGGATAGGAGGGGTATCCATTATTATTTCCAGTTCACGTTGAATGACTATGTGAGCGAAGGCTTTGAGCCGAATGTACCGAGCGTTACGCAACGGGTGGAGACATTTCGGGAGTTGTCGGAAATGATAGGGAAGGAACGGGTGATCTGGCGATTCGACCCATTGATTATAACTCCATCTATCACGCCTCGTGTCCTGCTTAGCCGTATTTGGAAGATCGGCAATCAGTTGAAAGGATATACTGATAAGCTCGTGTTCAGTTTCGTAGATGTAAAGGCGTATCGTAAGGTACAGAACAATCTTATAAAAGAGACGAATTGCTTTACGAAAGAGGATGTGGAAACCGCTGAGATGAATGCGATGCAACGTCAAGAAACTGTAGAGGGATTGGTGAAGTTGAGGGAAATTTGGGCTTCTACTGGTTGGAATGTGACACTCGCTACTTGTGCCGAGGATATTGACCTTACGGTTTATGGCATTGAGCATAACCGGTGTATCGACGGTGATTTAATGGAGCGTGTGTTTGGGGAGGATTATGAATTGGTTTATTATCTTCGAACAGGCCAATTACCCGAACCGGATCTTTTTGGTACGTTTCCCGCTTTACCCGACAAACGCAAAGAGCTAAAAGACAAAGGCCAACGGAAAGCCTGTGGTTGCATGATAAGCAAAGATATCGGTAGGTATAACACTTGCTCCCATTTCTGTGTCTATTGTTATGCCAATACAAATAGGGAATGCGTACAAAAGAATGTGGCTCAGTGTTCAGAACGCTCGGGTTCGGGCAATTGCTCCGGTGAGAGCAGGGAGAGATAACCGATTTTTCCAGTTCGTCACGAACTCGCAAGACCGTGTACCCGCAGTCTTTGTGCCGTAGGCGGAACAGGCGAAGCGGTCGCTATGGTTATTACGGAATATTCCACCAAACTTTCTATTGCATGCATTGACATAACTACAGTAATTTATTAAGGATTGTCTGATTCAATATGAGATTCATGGCAATTCGGAAAGATACTGCTTGATCGCTTTGTCTTTTACCACATCCGCTACATTCTTTTTGCCGACCTGTAAACCAGCTCCATGTTCCACTAAGTACTTCACTATTTCAAGCCCTCCTTTTTTGCAGGCATTCCCCAATGGGGTCTTACCTTTCTTGTCTTTTGCGTTTAAATCTGCCCCTTTCTCTACCAGCAAAGGTATGATTTTCGGCTTGAGCAAATGGCAGGCATACAGCAAAGGGGTGAAACCTTTATATCGTTCGCGAGCTTCTAGGTTAGCTCCGTTTTCTATCAACATTTGGGCAGCTTCGACATTATCGTGTGTGGCAGCATACAACAATGGGGTCATTCCCATCGTATCGAGATTATTGACATCCGCGCCATGCTCAATTAACAGTTGCACAATCTCTGCGTTAGCCCAACGGGCGGCTTCTCCCAACACGCAACAGTTGTTTTCAGTTGTCCGTATCTTCACATCGGCACCTCGTTCTATGAGAAAACGTACCATTTCCGGGTCATTTCTTGTTACCGCGTCCATCAGTACGGTTCGGTCGCCATCGTTCTTATCGTTGGCGTCCGCACCTTTATCTACCAAGTATCGGACATCGGCAAGGCTTCCTTTTATCACGGCATAGAACAGGACTGTGTATCCCCAGTTGGCTCTTGCATGAATATTTGCGCCTTTTTCAACCAAAAAACGCATCATGTCGAAATGTTTGAAAGAAGCGGAAGTCATTAAGGCAGTCCAACCTTCCTCGTCACACGCGTCCAGCTCCGCCCCATTCTCCAGCAGGTATTCTGCAATGTCGATGACATTGTTTTTGGCCGCAGACATCAAGGGTGTCGCACCATCGGGCGACCTGTCATTCACGTCAAAGCCTTTTTCCACCAGTGTTTTGACCAGCTCTAGGCTTTTCCGATAAACGGCATGGAACAAGAGACTGCAATTGTATTGGTCCTTGTAAGACGGTTCCAGCATGTAGCCCGAGCGAATCATAGACAAGGCTTTGTCAATGTCGTTTTCATCCCGTACGAGTCGAAAGAGTTCTTCCATAAGAAATATTTGTTGACAAATTAAATACCACTCTGTTACCGTAAGCAAAGTTACAGATATTTATTATTCAACCGATGATTTTCCTTAAGAATTTGCACCGGATGCTGTCTGCATTAAATTAAGCCGTCTTTTATAGTAATCGAGACCAATACTATCCTAGAATAGTGTTGTATAACATGCCGGATTTATCTATTTTTGCGCCCAATACGAAAGGTTAAGAATAGGAAGTTTTAGGTATGGCAAAAAAGAAAGGTAAGCCTCAACCCCGGAAAAGCAAGAAGAAGCGGGCATCATCATTCATGTCTTCTGTAAAGAAGATGCTTCTTGGCGCTTTTGCGGTAGTTGTTTGTTTTATCGGTGTATTATTCATATATAACTGGTTTTATCCGGTATCCAAGACACGGCCTGTAGAGAAGAAACAGGATCGGGCGGAGACAATAGTCCGTCCGAAGATCTCGGACAAGGGCGGTTCCGGAACATCGGGTAAGAAAGCCGCGCAAGCGACGAAAAACAAGCAAACGACGAACCCAAAGAAAGAGACCACCGCTTATACTTTTCAAGAGGGAGCTGAGATACCGAGACTAAAGAATAAACAAAAAGAGCAGGTTATAAAGCATGAGGGCTATACGGTTTCTTATAATTCCGATTATAAGATCGCCAATTGGGTAGCCTATGAACTGACCTCGAAAGAGGCGACAAGTAAGAAGAACGAGCGGTCTAATAAGTTCGTCTCGGACCCCATGGTGAAAGGGGCTACCGCCATGAACGAGGACTATACCCGTTCCGGCTATGACCGAGGGCATATGGCGCCTGCCGGCGATATGAAATGGTCCGCCAAGGCCATGCGGGAATCGTTCTACCTAAGTAATATCTGTCCGCAAAAGCCCGGCTTGAACCGAGGTATCTGGAAAGATCTGGAAGAGCAGGCTCGTTTGTGGGCGAAAGAGAATGGCTCTTTGTTGATCGTGACCGGCCCGGTGATCACGGACGACCTGAAACGGTTAGGCAAGAATCGGGTGGGAATCCCGAAGACCTTTTATAAGGTAATCTGTACGATAACGAACGGTAAACCAGAAGGGGTAGGTTTTCTGTTTGATAATAAAGACTATGGAAAGACTCCGTTGAAATCGATGATGATCCCTATCGATAGCGTTGAGAAGGTTACCGGAATTGATTTTTTCCCTTCTTTGCCTGATTCGATAGAAAATCCGATGGAAGCATACGTGAATGATGGTAGTTGGTCTTTTTAAGGCACGTTATGCTCAACAATCTCTAGGCGAGAATGTTTTATATTTACTGTGAAGAAAAAGAAATCATAATTAAATAACAAAATGCAAGTTATCATGAAAGGAAAATTAATCCCTGTGTTTGTTTTGGCAGCATTGGTTTCCTGTAGTCAACCACCCGTTAAGGAGCAAGGTCCTCGTCCAGTTAAATTGGCGGACGTTACTTCGCTGAACATGGTTGAGAAATCATTCAGTGGAGTGGTATCGCCCGATCAATTCAGTGATTTGGCGTTTAAGATGTCCGGCCCGCTGATCTCATTAAACGTGGATGAAGGCCAGAAGGTCCGTACGGGACAGATCGTGGCCGAGATTGATCCGCTGGACTTTAAATGGGAATATGAGGCGAAGAAAGCGTCTTTCCAGACCGCTGAGGCGCAATTGCAACGTGCGAAGAAGTTATTGTCCAAACAAGCTATCTCCAAACAAGAGTATGAGTCTACGGAAGCCTCTTACTCAAATGCCAAGGCGGCTTTCGAGTATGCGCAAAATACATTGAACCAGACAAAGCTTCGTGCGCCGTTCGATGGATTTATCCAGAAGAAATATGTGGAGAATTACCAGAAGGTACAGGCCGGACAAGGAATCGTTTGCTTGATCAACCCGAATAAGTTACAGGTCGTGTTTACGATGCCGGAGAGTAATATCAATTACTTCTCTTCTCCTTATTCTGTTTATGTGGAATTCGATAATTACAAGGGCGTTCGCTTCAAGGCGAAGGTGAAAGAATACGTGGAAGCCTCTCCCGATGGCTCCGGCGTTCCCGTATATCTGTATATCGATGATCCGAACTTTAATTTAGAGAAATATAAGGTAGCCGTAGGTTTCTCTTGCCGTGTGATCTTGAACGTGGATAGCGAGAGTTTCACGCAAGGCGCCGTATTGGTTCCGCTAGCCGCTGTCGTGGCTGACGATGCCAATAGCGATAAGTATGTGTTTGTTTATAATGGGCAGTCTCAAAAGGTTGAGCGTCGCAAGATTACCGAGTCTATGCTGATCGGCAAGGATGGCGTGATCGTAACGGATGGCTTGCGACCCGGCGAACAGGTTGTCTCAGCCGGAGCCACTCGTTTGGTGGATGGACAACAGGTAAAAGTATTAACAGATTAAGAGATAAACAATGAATATTCCAAAATATTCCTTAGAGAATCAGAAGATTATATACTTTTTCCTAGCGGTCATGCTGATAGGAGGTATATATTCTTTCTTTAAATTGCCGAAGAAGGAAGATTCTCCCTTCGTAATCAAGCAAGCGGTTTTGGTTACCCAATATCCGGGAGCGACACCTCAGGAGGTGGAGAAGCTGGTGACTGAGCCGATCGAACGGGAGATTCAGGCTATGTCGGATGTGTTCCAGATCAAATCTGAGTCTTATTTCGGTATGTCCAAGATTTCTATTGAGTTGCAGCCTACCTTGTCTCCGGATTATATGCCGGTCAAGTGGGACGAGTTGCGTCGTAAGGTGGCGAATATACAGCCCCGCCTTCCGTCTGGCGCCTCCTCGATATCCGTTAGTGATGACTTCGGTGACGTATTCGGAATTTATTATGCCTTGACGGCCGATGAGGGATATACTTACGACGACCTGCGTAATTGGGCGCAAAAGATCAAGACGGAGCTATCTCCTGTACCGGGTGTACAGAAGGTCTACCTATTCGGTGAACAGACACAAGTTGTCAACGTAAAGATCTCTATCCCGAAACTGGCTAACCTAGGTATCGACCCGAACGCTATCCAGCAGGTGATGCAAACGCAGAACTTGTTGGTGAATACGGGAGATATCAATACAGGTAATTATCAATTGCGTTTGCGTGCGGAAGGTACGTATAAGGATATACAAGATATCCGGGACCAATTGATCGTGACGAAAAGTGGCGGTGAGGTTCGTTTGGGAGATATCGCTACGGTAGAGCGTGGTTATATGGACCCTCCCTCGAACCTGATGCGTGTGGACGGTAAGCGTGCCATCGGTATCGGTGTCGCTACCGGTTCGAAAGACGATGTGGTTGCCGTGGGTAACGCCGTGGCGGATCATTTAGCGGAGATGGAGCAGCTGTTCCCGGTGGGTATGGACCTGAAAACGATCTATCCGGAGAACAAGATCGCGGATGAGGCGAACAACGGTTTTATCTTGAACTTGATCGAGTCGTTGTTGATCGTTATCGTGATTATCTTTATCGTGATGGGGTCTCGTGCCGGTATGTTGGTCGGTAGTTCGTTGTTGTTCTCGGTAGGTGGTACCTTATTGATCATGTTGATCTGGGGTGTCGGCTTGAACCGAACCTCGTTGGCGGCCTTTATTATCGCTATGGGTATGTTGGTGGATAACGCTATCGTGGTGACGGATAATGCCCAAGTCGGTATCAAGCGGGGACTTTCCCGTTATCAGGCGTTGATCGATGGCGCGACGAAACCGCAGTGGGCGTTGTTGGGCGCTACCTTTATCGCCGTATGTTCTTTCTTGCCGATGTACTTGGCACCGGCATCCGTGGCCGAGATCGTGAAACCGTTGTTTATCGTATTGGCGGTATCCTTGGGATTAAGCTGGGTCTTGGCCTTGACGCAAACGACTACCTTCGGTAATTTTATCTTGAAAGAGGCGAAACCGGGTGAGAGCAAAGATCCGTACGATACGAAGCTGTATCATAAATTTGAGTCGGTATTGGGCCGTTTGATCAAGCGTAGATATGTAACGATCTCTACCGTGGTAGCTACGTTATTCCTTTCCTTGTTCGTGATGAGCATCATGCCGCAGAGTTTCTTCCCGATCATGAGCAAGCCTTATTTCCGTGCGGACTTGATCTTCCCGGAAGGATATAGCATCTACGACGTGGAGACGAACGTGAAGAAGATAGAGGAGGAATATCTCAGCAAGAATGAGAATATCAAATCATACTCGTTTACCTTGGGAGGTTCGCCGGTGCGTTATTACTTGGCCAGTTCTTCTATCGGTCCGAAGCCAAACTTCGCCAATGTGTTGATCGAGACACAAGATCCGGAGGATGCGCAAGCGGAAGAGGGTAAGTTCTACGATTATATGGTCGCTAACTATCCGAATATATTGACCCGTTCGGCTTTGTTCGCCTTGTCTCCGGTTCCGGATGCGGCGATCGAGATCGGTTTTATCGGCGATAACGTAGATACGTTGGTTGCCTTGACGCAAAGGGCGCAGGAGATCGCCCGGAATTATGATCAGGTGATGGAGGTTCGCAATAGTTGGGGTAACAAGGTTCCGGTATGGAAGCCGCTATATTCCCAAGAGAAAGGTTTGCGTCTAGGTATTACCCGTCAACAGGTGGCTTATTCCTTGCGTTCGGCTACGAATGGCGTACCTTTGGGTGAGTATCGTGAGGGTGACGTGTTTATGCCGATCTTACTGAAAGATGCGGATAAGGATTCTATCAGTCTGAATGATATAAAGACTTTGCCGGTTTATAGCGCTAAAGGCCGTTCAGTAAAAGTGGAGCAGGTGATCGATGATTTCTCGCTGGATTATGAGTTTAACGTAGTGAGACGATTCAACCGTGAGCCGTGTATGCTTATGCAGTGTGAGCCGAAGCGTGGCGCCAATACGATGGCTGCTTTCAGTCATTTGTGGAAAGAGGTACAGGAGAAGATTCAGGTGCCGGAAGGATATAAGATGACGTATTTCGGTGAGCAATCCGAGCAAGATAAAGGTAATAAGGCGATCGCCGCTAATATCCCGTTGATGTTCGGTTTGATTTATGTCACCTTGTTATTCTTATTCCCGAAATATTACCGGAAACCGGTATTGATCATGGCGATGCTGCCGTTGATCTTCATTGGTGTGGTATTGGGATTGTTGGTGTTCGGTAAGTCTCTCGACTTCTTTGCTATGCTGGGTCTGTTGGGCTTGATCGGTATGAATATCAAGAATGCGATCGTACTGGTGGACGAGATCGGTTTACAATTGAATGCGGGCTTGTCTCCGGTGAATGCCGTGATAGAGGCAACGAAAACCCGTATCGTTCCGGTGACGATGGCTTCCGGTACGACGATCTTAGGTATGTTGCCGTTGTTGGGTGACGCTATGTTCGCCGGTATGGCGGCTACCATCATGGGTGGTCTGTTCGTATCTACGATCTTGACGATCTTCGTGCTTCCGGTTACTTATTGTGTTTTCTTTAAGATTAAATCAGAGTAAAAGGTATGAGAAATAAAATAATCATAGGTTGTTTATTGTTGGGTGCCTTGTCCGCTAAAGCGCAAGACACCCGGCTATCGGCTGTGGAATATAAGGAACGGGTCCTTGAATACAGCCGTCAGATCAAGCAAAGCTCTGAGGAGCGTATCGCTATGCAGCATGCGATCAAGGCCGCTAAGACCGGTTTCTTCCCTTCGGTGGACTTCTCCGGCAGTTATCAGTACCGTATCAATAAATATGATTTGGATTTCGGACCGGGCATGTCCGTAGAGATGGACCATAATACGTATAGCCTAGGCGCTACGGTGAGCCAGCCCATCTATGCCGGCGGACAGATCTATAATAACTATAAGGCAGCTCAGGTACAAGGCAAGATCACCGAGCAAGCGGAAGAATTGACAACGGATAATATCGTTTATTCCGCCGATTTGAACTATTGGACGGCCGCCGCACGTAAAGGTATGTACGATGTGATGTGTCAGTATGTAGACATTGTCGGGGAGTTGGCGAACGTGTTGACGATCCGTTTCAATGACGGCCAGATCAGCAAGACCGATTTATTGCAAGTGGAGTCCCGCTTGAAAGAAGCGGAATTGAATAAAAGCTCGGCTTATAAGGAATATCAGATTGCGTTACAGAACTTGAACTCATTGATGGGTGTGTCTCCGTTAGACCCGATCGAGGTGGAAGATTCCATTACGACCTATCTGGCCTTGCCGTTGCAAGTAGGAGAGGATGTAGCTCTTCGGAATCGTCCGGACTACGCTATTTCCGAGTTGAACATAGAGTATCAAAAGAGACAGATCAATTTGTCGAAGGCGAAATATAACCCGTCTTTGGCGATCGGTTTTCAAGGTACTTGGGGTACGCCGATGTTGAACGTGAAAGGTTCGGACCAGTTGTGGACTCCGGCCGTCTTCGCTTCCTTGAAGATACCTTTGTTCCGTTGGGGAGCCCGTTTCAAGGAGGTAAATTCCCAGAAGGCCATCCTTCGTAGTAAGGAATACGCCTTGGACAATACGCGTGATAAGATCGCTCAAGAGGTAGCGAACGCATGGACAAGCCTAACCGAGTATACGAAACAAATTACCGTCGCAGAAGAGGCTTGTAAGATTGCCGAGGAGAACCTTGATTTGAATACCTTCAGCTACAACGAGGGTAAACTACCGATCTTGGATGTGCTCTCCGCCCAATTGTCATGGATTCAGTCTTACAGTAGCTTGATCCAGACTTGGTATCAGCAAAAGGCTTCTTTAGCCCAATATAACAAGGCTATAGGTATCCGCCGTTTGCAGTAAAAGAAACATATTTATACTTAGAAGACAAGGTCCCTTATTTTGGAAACGAGATAAGGGACCTTCTTTATGAAATAAAACGTCCTTTATTCCGTTAGGTAAACTGAAGATTGCTACATTTGCATACAATCTTGTCTGTTTGGGATACTCGTCGGAATCCGGACTTTTTAAGTAGAATGATGAAATAATAAGATGTATACAAAGTTACTAGATAAACAAACAAAACTTGCCCTAATCGGACTAGGATATGTCGGGCTTCCTATCGCGATGGAATTCGCTAAACATGTTTCCGTTATCGGATTTGATATCAACGAGGATCGCTTGGACAAGCTTCGGAACGGTATAGATCCGTGTGGTGAGCTTTCCTCTGAGGTATTTGAACATAAGGACATCACATTTACTTCTTCTATAGAGAAGCTAAGGGAGGCTTCTTTTTACGTGATAGCTGTTCCTACCCCGATAGACAGCCATAACGAGCCGGATCTATCCCCTTTGTTGGGTGCGACCCGCACGGTAGGCAAAGTCCTTAAACGAGGCGATTATGTAGTATATGAATCTACCGTATATCCGGGATGTACGGAAGAGGATTGCATCCCGATCTTGGAGGAGGTTTCAGGGTTGAGAGTAGGAGAGGACTTTAAGGTTGGATACTCACCGGAACGAATCAATCCGGGTGATAAGGTACATACCTTGGTAAATACCGTGAAGATCGTTTCCGGCTGCGATGCCGAAGCTTTGGAAACGATATCGGAAGTCTATAAGCTGGTCGTTCAAGCGGGGTTGCACCGTGCGCCTAGTATCAAGGTAGCCGAAGCCGCCAAGATTATCGAGAATACCCAGCGTGACGTGAATATAGCCCTTATGAACGAGCTTTCCATTATTTTCGATCGAATGGGGGTAAATACGTTTGATGTCTTGAAAGCCGCCGGGACGAAATGGAATTTCCTGCCTTTCTCTCCCGGATTGGTAGGTGGGCATTGTATAGGGGTAGATCCTTACTATCTGGTGCATAAAGCCAAAGAATTGCAATATCACACGAAGATGATCAACTCCGGTCGCTACGTGAACGATTCCATGGGACGGTATATCGGAAAGAAGGTCGTGAAAAAGATTATCTCGCAGGGGAAAAATATCCTAGGAGCGCATGTGTTGGTGATGGGTATGACTTTTAAGGAAAACGTATCGGATATACGTAACTCGAAAGTAGCCGATATTATCAATGAGTTTAAGGACTTCGGAGCCGAGGTCGATGTGATGGATCCGTTCGCTTCCCCTTTGGAAGTATTGCAAGAGTACGGTATCCGGTTAGTAGAGAGGCCCGGGAAGAAATATGACGCGGTAGTGGTAGCTGTCGCTCATACGACTTATTTGAAGCTGGATGAGTCCTACTTCATGTCGATCACGAACGAACATGCCGTGTTGGCGGACGTGAAAGGAGTCTATCGAGGTAGCATCCATCAGATGATCTATTGGAGTCTGTAATTGTTAAAAAGTAACACAAGCTGCAAAGAAATTTCGATAAACTTAAAAAAATGTGTTGTACAATATCTTTTTTTATTTGCTCAATTATATTAATTAGCCCATCTTTGCATGCAGATAACCTAAACAATCTTTTTGCCTTAAAGACTAATACCTATTAAAAACCTATAAAGAGAGCCTTTGCGAAAAGGCTCTCTTTATGATTTTTAGGGGATTAGTAGTTCGTTTCCTCTATCTTTGAGGTGATTCTGCTAATAGCCTCATTCAGTTTGTCTTCGGGTAATATTACGTTAAAATCTCCCCAGAAACCCTCGTCGTAGTTGAAGTGAGTATCCGAGAAAACCGTGCGGGTGGGAAGGGATTCAATGCGTGAGAAGCGGTTCACATTGGCTGTATCTATCTTACAGGTAACCATTTCGAACCAAGTATGTAAAATATTTGTGTTAAAAAGTTGTCTTCTTTTTTTAATTTTAAAATGCAGATCTCCCCGGATATGGTTAATGTAGTAGGTGCCATTCCATTGCTTGTAAGATACCGTATAGGCTACTTTCTGGGGCGTGATCCGTAAATTCCTGCTTTTTCTCTCGACGAACATGCCGGCCGCTTGCTCGATATATTGGGGATTGACCTCAAAGTCCACCCTTAATAAGGCATTATTTTCCATGTCGATATATATCTGTCCCCGATAAAGCGGTTCATTGATACTCTTTCGTTGCTCGAAAGAGATGACGTTAGCAAGTCGATCATCCACTACCGTGATGTCGGTATGGGCGTATGTATAGGGTGAATCCGGGCTAGGATCCAGAAACTCCGGTAACTGTTTCATCAAATCCAAGACAAGGCAGGAGTAGATACCCGACTTCATTTTTGTGATCAACGTGTCCTTTTCCTGCTCGTTACTGATGCGGCGCATCTTTAGTAGTTTCACTTGATCGGCCAAGGCATTGCTGTGGTAAGATGCCTTATATACCTTAAAAACAGCCTCGGTCAGTCCTACGAGTCCTTTTTTACGTTCAACGCCTTCTCTGTAAAATGTGGTAAGGTAAATCGGGTGCTGGGAATAATTGCTTCTTCTCTCGTCCAGCATCTCCTGTAATAAGCGTTTCGGATTGGTTAGACGCACGATAACTTCTTGGATGGAGATTACTTTAGGCTCTAGGGATAAGACGGTATGTTTATCTATTAACTCCCGACCATCTATCTCTTGGGGAAGATAGCCGATATGAGAGAAACGTACCTTGGATAATCGGAGTGAGTCCGGTAATTTCAATCGGAACTCTCCATTCTGGTTGGTGATGGTGCCGATAGCGGCCTCGCCGATTCCTACCGATCCGAACGCGATTGGCTCATGGGTATATTGATCCTGTAAAGAACCTTCTATCGAGAAATAGGTTTGTATGGAATCGGGAGTTACGGATGCGCTTTTAGGAGCGGAGGGACTCTCTGGCAGATAAAGCAAGAGATGGTTCTCTATCGTACGGATCGCCAGATTTTTATTACCGGTAATAGCGTATATAGCTTCTTGTATCGTATAATCTCCACCTTTTATCGATGTTGTTTGTTCATTATCGATAATCTTACTGTCGTATATAAAAAGATAGCCGGAACGTTCCGTGACGAGTCCCAGCAATTGGTAGATATTTCCTTTTGATTTAGGCAATCGTATGACCTGTCCCAGTACGTTACCATTCTGGGCATTCATAGGGATGAGAGCTACGAGTAACAGCAACCATCCTACGATCAGCTGTCTCAAGGTTCGGAAATCATCCATATATTATTTTGTTGCGTACATTTTAGTTTTAACGCCGCGCAGATCAGTTCAGCCATCGTTGCGGGTGAGTTATTATAGAAACTAACGGTCAGCCGTCTATTCTCTAAATCAGCCGTTGTCTTCAATGGCATCATCGGATACTCCAGATTAATTACATGCAAGATATCTCCTAAGCGCTCATCCTTAAACTGGATACGGCGGGTGTAATCGGAAAATTGTTCGTTATCTTGAGTCGGAGCTACTTGTAAACGGTTGGAGAATAAGGATACGGTTTGACCGGCCTTTACCAGCGTTTGTTCTCCGTTCTTCTTGAGTGTCACTTTCACTAATCCCCGGCGAACGGCCAATTCAAAGGCGCTTTTATCCGAGCTTTTGATATTGAATGAGGTTCCCAATACCTCGATCCGGGCCTGCTCTGTCTCGATTAGGAAAGGACGTTCCTTATTCCCGCTTACATCAAAAAGGGCGTTTCCTAATAGAGACACCTCTCTTTTTTCTCTTTGGAAATGTTCCGGATAGCTTAACTGGCTGTTATCGGCCAGATAAACGATAGACCCGTCTTCCAAAGTCGTGACCAAGGTGGTGGAAGCCTCGTTATTATGCAGGGTGAGCAGAGTGGTCTCCGGTGTCCGTTCTTGTCCAAGGAAAATAGCTGTAGCTACCGATACGCAAAGTATAATGATAGCGGCGGCCCATTTCATGAGTCCGATCCGGTATGGGATTTGTGTACCGGAAATTGGCTTATCCAGCAGCCCGTCTTGCTCCAAGCGAGTGTATAATTGTGCCCATGCTTGGTCTGTCTTCGATTTATTTTTTTCTATTTGATTCATAACTGTTAGGTATAATTCTCGATTTCTTTTCTTAGTGTTTGTAGTGCCTTGGTCATTTCCGCTTCTACTGTCTTTATGGACAATGAGAGGCTGGAGGCTATCTCCGCGTATTTCATTCCTTCGAAACGGTGCATCCGAAAGATCCGGAGGCGGCGTTCGGGCAATTTACCTAATGCCCGGTTGACCAAGGATTGCAATTCTTTGTACTCAAGTTGATCTTGCGGGGTATACGATTCGGATTCCGGATTCTCTCCGGCTAAAACCGTATTCCGGTATCGGTATCGTACTTCCCGATGCTCCAGATATTGTAAGGACCGGTTCCGGGTAGCTCCATAAAGGTAGTTCTTGATGGAACGTAAGATTGGAAGAGATTCTCTTTCTTTCCAGAATACATAAAACAAGTCCTGAACGATCTCCTCCGCGACTTCCTGCTCTCCTGTTATACTGGTTGCGTACAGGCAAAGAGGGGTATAATAAAGCCTGAAAATACTTTCGAATGCTTTAATATCCCCTTCCTTGATCTTTTTGAGTACGAACAAATCCATAATAATTTGGTTTCAACAGATAATTGATAATGGACAAAGATAATGATTTGTCCATATCATTGTCGATAGTATATTTACACGGTCAATTTTTATGTTGCTTCTTTAATTTATATACCGCATTCTCCAAAGACTCGGTAGGCTCGATAATGTTGTAAGCTCCCCAGAAGTTCTCGTCGGCGAAGTCCGATACCTTGTCGGATAGAGACTGATCCGCTTTAAAAGACATCCGGTAGGGGATGGAGTTATTTTGTTCTTTACCATCGGTAACGACCATCTCGGATACGATCGTGTAGTTGGTAGAGAAAAGTTTTCGTTTCCAGTCGCATTTAAAGCGAACCTCATTGCGGATATAACTCAGATAGCTCATGCCGTCACGTTCTTTGTAAGTTACGAGGAAAGCTACCTCCACGGGTTTAAATCGCAAGCCAAAAGGCTTTTTGCGGAGGATGGCCTCGGTAGCCTTATTCCGGTCATCCATGCTGAGGGCGAATTCCGCACGGCTGAAGGAAAGCCGTTCCTTATCGATATATAATTTGCCGTAATATAAAGCGTAAGGCAAGATCGCTTGAGGTTGGAAACTGATTACGTAATGCGGTCGGTCGTTTAACATCACGCTTTCTTCCATACGGAAGGCGTAATAAGGTAAGATATTCGGGTCGAGCAATAAATCCGGATTCTTCACCACATCCACGTAAACGGATAGGTTAGGGCCTCCCAATAATTTCACGGCTAATGTGTCGCTAGCCTTCTCGCTCAATAATTTACGTCCTTTATAGATCTGTACCCGATCCCGTTCCACGTTCCTGTCCTTATAGGGAGTTTTGTAAACATCGATAACCGCTTCCGAGATATTGATGTAACGACGGCCTTTTTGTGCGGTCTCCCGGTAGAACCCGGTAAGCATGCTACCTGTGGCGATGTAATTCTTATTTACTTTCTCAATCGCCTCCTCTACGATATATCGAGGATCTCCGGCCCGGATAATGACTTCGCTAAGCGTATTCATGTTCGGTTCGAGTAATACCGTACATTCTAATATGTCCTTATCGTTCACGGGGATCAAGCCATTCAAATATCCGATATGCGATACTTCTACTTGTCTGGCATGGAGGCCGTTTTTCACTTTGATAGAGAACTCACCGTCATTATTGGTGATCGTTCCCACGTTGGTTCCCGGAATAGAGATATTTACGTATTCCAGTTTTTTTCGTGTTTGCTTGTCTTTTACTACACCGCTGACAGTGATAAACTCATCGTCTGCGCTATCCTGTGCCTTTATAGAGGTTACACCGCAAGCCAACAGTATCATCAGGATAAATCCCATAGTTTGTTTACAGAGCGCTTTCATATTTGTATTGTTTTAATGGTAAATAATCACTTTGTACTTATAGGATCGCTCAGAAAAGAAATACCCTATGGGATTTATCGAAAAAATCACACAACCTTTTGTCCGGGCTGCAAAGTCAACATTTCTTTAGGTACCGCTTTCTTGATGCTCTCTATTAAAATACCCGCTACGGTATGCCGGATAAAATCTTTACGGGTGACAAAGACGATCTCCCGTGTCGGCTTGGGAATGGCGAACGGACGTACCAATTCTTTCTGCTCTTTACTTAATTGCAGGGTAGCCAATTCCGGGATGAACGTAATACCGTTACCGCTTTCCACCATACGCATAAATGTCTCTAGGCTACCTAAACGGTAAGCGGCTTGGCGAACCTTTACCTTTTCCATCTGGCAGAAACGCATCAGCTGGTCACGGAAGCAATGTCCCTCGTCCAGCAGCCACAACCGCTCGTCGTTGATATCGGCGGTACGGATCAAATCCTTTTTGAAGATAGATTCATTATGAGCCACGTATCCGAAGAATTGCTCATAATATAATATGTCTCCTTGTAAATAGGATTCTGTGGGTTGGTTCGCTATGATAGCGGCATCGATTTCCCCGTTTTGCAGGGCGGCCATAGTGGGAGCGGTTTTCATTTCCAGCATACGGATGTCAAGATCCGTATGCTTTTCCGATAATTGCTGGAAAAAGCGAGGTAGCAAATAAGGGGCGATAGTCGGTAGCACCGCTAAGCGGAACGTACCTTTCAATGACTGTTCCTCCTCGTTCACGATATCTTTGATAAGGGAAGCCTGATAGAGGACATTTCTCGCTTGCTCAATAACCTTACGTCCGGCAGGTGTGGGGCGAACGGGCTGCAGGTTTCGATCGAACAATTTAATACCTAGTTCGTCTTCCAGCTTTTGGATCATCATACTCAATGTCGGTTGTGTCACCCTACAATGCTCTGCTGCCTTTGCGAAATGACGATAAGTATCCACCGCTAGGATATATTCGAGTTGCTGTATATTCATAGTACTTAATTTTACAAGCGTTAGAAATTAATGAAGACAAACTTACGGAAAAACGCTGGAATAATCGAATAAAAGTGGAAGAATAAAGCAACTTAATTTGAGTATTAGGCATTTAGGGGGAAATCGGGGAAGTTGGGTGAAAAGCCAAAATACATTTGCTTATCATGGAACAGACGAATGGGCTAACTGGATGATAGATTTACACAGAAAAAATATGTAACTTTGGAGAGTAATTTACAAATGGTTTACAGTCGTATATATAATGAGCTAAAAATTAATTGATTAAAGTATATGTCAGACAGTATCGTCATTATTCCTACATACAACGAGAAGGAGAATATTGAGAATATCATTCGTGCCGTGTTCGGGCTGGAGAAAGTGTTTCATATCTTGGTGATCGATGATGGCTCTCCGGATGGGACGGCGGCTATCGTGAAGGGCTTGCAGAAGGAGTTCCCGGAGCGTCTTTTTATCGTGGAGCGTAAGGGGAAGCTGGGATTGGGTACCGCTTATATCCGGGGTTTTAAATGGGCTATCGAGCATAAATATGATTTTATTTTCGAGATGGACGCCGATTTCAGTCATAATCCCAATGACCTGCCGAAGCTATACGCCGCTTGTACCGGGCAGGGTGCCGACGTAGCCATCGGGTCGAGGTATTGCAACGGGGTGAATGTGGTGAACTGGCCGTTGGGCCGTGTGTTGATGTCTTATTTCGCCTCGGTGTATGTCCGTATCGTCACGGGTATGAAGATACAGGATACGACGGCGGGTTTTAAATGTTACCGCCGTGAGGTGCTGGAGACGATCGATCTGGACCGTGTCCATTTCAAGGGATACGCCTTTCAGGTGGAGATGAAGTTTACGGCTTATAAGTGCGGCTTCAAGCTCGTGGAGGTGCCGATCATCTTTATCAACCGTGCCTTGGGTGTCTCCAAGATGAACTCTTCGATATTCGGGGAGGCTTTATTCGGCGTCCTTCAATTGAAATGGTGGAGTTTCTTCAGGAAGTATCCGAGGAAACATGCGAGCCATGCCTAATGAAAACAGAGTTTGACAATTTATAATAGGATAAGAAAGATGAATAAAATATTAATCCAAAATCCGAGAATCATCAACGAGGGCCGTTCTTTTATCGGCTCGGTGTTGGTGGAGGGAGATAAGATCGCGGCGGTGTTCGAGGGGGAGGTTCCCGGGAACGTGCGTGCCGAGGCGAACCAAGTGATCGACGCTACGGGGAAATGGTTGATACCGGGCGTCATCGATGATCAGGTGCATTTCCGGGACCCCGGGCTTACCCATAAGGGGGATATCGGGACCGAGAGCCGTGCGGCCGTGGCCGGTGGCGTGACGACCTTCATGGACATGCCGAACACGAAGCCACAGACCACGACGATCGCCGATCTGGAATGGAAATTCAACCGTGCCGCCGAGGTCTCCCGTGCGAATTACTCCTTCTTCTTCGGTGGGACAAACGATAATATGGACGAGATCCGCAGGCTGGATCGTAGCCGTGTGCCGGGACTGAAACTCTTCCTCGGCTCGTCTACGGGAAATATGCTGGTGGACAAGAAAGACTCGTTGGAGCGTATCTTCGGCGAGGCCGGTATGCTGATCGCCATCCATGCGGAGAAAGAGGAGGTGATCCGGCGTAATATCCAGTATTACACGAACCTGCATGGCGAGGATCTGGATATCTCTTTCCATAGCAAGATCCGTAGCGAGGAGGCCTGCTACCAATGCTCGGCCGAGGCGGTTGAACTGGCTACCCGCTTGGATTCCCGTTTGCATATCCTGCATCTCTCCACGGAGAAGGAATTATCGTTGCTCAGTAACCATCTTCCCTTGAGCGAGAAAAAGATAACCGGCGAGGTCTGCGTGCACCATCTGTGGTTTCATGACGGCGACTACGCCCAATTCGGTAATCGTATCAAGTGGAATCCTTCTATCAAGACGATCGAGGATCGCACGGCGCTGCGTGAGGCGGTCAATAACAATACGATCGATATCGTGGCTACCGACCATGCCCCGCATCTACCGGAGGAGAAGCAAGGCTCTTGCTTGAAGGCGGCTTCCGGAGGACCGCTTATCCAGCACTCCTTGATCACGATGTTGGAGCTGGCGATGGAAGGCCGTTTCACGTACGAGAAGGTGGTCGAGAAGATGGCGCATATGCCGGCGGAGCTGTTTCGTATCGATAGGAGGGGATACATCCGTCCCGGATACTACGCCGATATCGTATTGATCGATCCGGAGCAGACTTGGACGGTATCGAAGGAGAATATCTTGTACAAATGCGGCTGGTCTCCTTTCGAGGGCTATACGTTCCACCATGGCGTATGGAAGACTTTCGTGAATGGCGAGTTGGCCTATGGCGATGGAGAGGTGAATGACGCCGTGAGAGGTAAAGAAGTCCGTTATCTATAGTAGTAGAGACGGGGGAGATACCCCGTCTCACCCTATCTATTGGATATCGATCAGTTTATGGGTTTGCAGACTTAGTCTCCACCGGGGATGCCGGAGGATGTAATCCACTACCTCTTTCGTATTTTGGCAGGAGCAGGGTTGCAGGAAATGGTACCGTGCGGGGATTTCGGCGTATGCGGACAGGTCTTGCCCGGTATAAACCACCTTTATCTCGTCGACTCTTTCCAATACCACCGGGGCGTTCTCCTTGGGCGAGCAAGTCACCCAGTCGATGCCGTCGGGCAAGGGGCGTGTGCCGTTGGTCTCGATACAGATCTGTTTCCCCGCCTCACGTAAGCGGGATATAAGCGCCTTGTCGATCCACAGACTAGGTTCTCCTCCCGTCAGGATCACCATCCGTGCGGGAAAGGAAGATACCTTCTCCACGATCTCCTCGTCCGTCATCATTACGCCCTCCTCGTGGCGGGTGTCGCAGAAGCTACATCTCAGGTTGCAACCGGAGAAGCGGACGAATACGGCGGGAGTCCCCGTATGGAACCCTTCGCCTTGCAAGCTGTAGAATATCTCGTTAATCTTCCTCATAGATCGCCGTGTTACCCTCAGACTCTTTTACCTCTACCTTGAAACAAGACGGGATCTGCTCGTATACCCAAAAGGCTATGTTCTCCGCCGTCGGGTTGAAAGGCAGGATATCGTTCAAGTTCTGGTGGTCCAACAGGGATTTCACCGATCTCTTGATATGGCTGAAATCGACTACCATGCCATCGGCGTTTAATTCCTTGGAGCGGCAATAAACCGTGATCATCCAATTGTGACCATGTAGATTCTCACATTTGCTGGGGTAGGACAATCTCAAGCTATGGGAAGCGGAGATCTCCATACGTTTAATTACGGTATACATACGATAATAATGTTTATACGATAAATAATAATGTACCTAATGTCACCTCGGCACACAAAAAAATCCCGAATATTAATCCGGGATGCAAATATACGAAATATTTAGTTTGTTTGTACGACACTTGTCTACGATCGGTAGAGACAGGCGGTACGTCGATCGGCTATGCCTCTTGGTTCAGCGCCTTCATCGAGAACAGGAAGGTCGTTCCTTTGCCCTCGCCCTCGGACTCGAACCAAAGCTTTCCTCCATGAAGCTCCACGAAGTCCTTGCAAAGCATCAATCCCAGACCGGAGCCTTTCTCGTTCTTCGTCCCGTAGGTCGTGAAATGCGAGTCTTGTTTCAAGAGCTTGTCTTGATCCTCTTTCTTGATGCCCTTGCCGGTATCTTTCACGCTAACGGTTACGAAATCCCCCTCGGAGCGTGAGGATAAGGTGATCGTGCCCCCCTCGAAACTAAACTTCATGGCGTTAGAGATCAGGTTACGGATAATCGTCTTGAGCATATCGATATCAACCAAGCCTACCAGCTCTTTATCCAGATTTTCTAGGATAATCTTCACGCCTTTTTGCGCCGCCATCGGGACATACATCTCGGCGGTACTGTCGATGATACTGTTTATGTCGGTCTGTTGCTTATATACGTGCTGCTTGTTCAAGCGGTTCTTGGCCCATTTCAGCAGGTTGTCCAGCAAGAGGAAGATCTCCTCGGAGGTCTTGTTCATCATCTGGATCATCTCGTACACCTCGTCGCCTACCCGCTCCTTGTCCACCATCATCAAGATGGCGTTATTCATCATTTTCAACGAGCCTAGCGGGGAACGCAGGTCATGGGCGATAACGGAGTATAGCGTATCCCTAGACTCGATCGTGTTCTCCAGCTCGGCCTTGATGCGCTTGATGCTGTAAAGCTCGTAGCGGTGGGCCACCCTCTTCACCAGCTCCTCACGTTGGAAAGGCTTTGTGACGTATTCGGTGGCGCCCAATTGGTAACCTTTCACGATGCTTTGCATATCGCTTAGGGCGGACATGATAATCACGGGTATATCCGTAGTCTCGGGATTGCTTTTCAGATGCTGGAGGACCTCATATCCGTCCATCTCAGGCATCATGATATCGAGTAATATCAGATTTGGGTGTTTCTCGTTAGCTATGCGTAGCGCTTTTGTCCCGCTGTCGCAAGTCAAAAGCGTATATCCCTCTTTCTTCAGTATGGCTTGTACTAGCATGACGTTTGTAGGGACATCATCTACGATAAGAACTTTATACTCTGAGGCCAATTTATCCATTGTATCTAAATTGTGTTCTAGTTTTCTTGATATTCAAATAGTATCAATAGCGCAAAAGTATTAATTAAAGTCGACATATAACGACTATTTATCCATCTATTTTTTTATTTTTTTATCCCGCGCCTCGTTTGGCTTTTTCCCAAGCGCCTGTGCCTTTATGCTTAGCGAGATAGCTATACCCTCGTATGACATTGATATTCATGAATAAAAAGTAATAAGGAATGAATAATAGCTTGTTCCGGAGGTTTCGTTGTTCCATTTTATACCCCAAGTATCCCATCAGGTAAAACGCTAGTTGCAGGGCAAGGATGACGGTGTAAAGGGTATGCCCGGTACAGGCTAGGAGCAGGTTGAGGGGCAGGAGGGCGAAGAGCACGACCGGCGTCAGCGTCCAGCGCAGTACCCGGTGGCTGATGTATTGGAAGCTCAGTATCCCATACCGGAACATATTCAATAATCCCCGTAGCCGCCATACCGATTGCAATCCTCCGGCCGATATGCGTACTTTACGTTTCTCCTCCTCCCGCATGTTCAGGGAGGCGCTCTCGAGGGCGTACGCCTCTTTGCTGTAGGCGATCTTGTAGCCTCTCATCGCTATGCGCAGGGAGAGGATGAAATCGTCCAGCAGGGTATCCGGGGGCATCTGCTCGAAGAGGGAGGTACGGATGGCGAAGAGCTCGCCTGCCGCTCCGACGGCGGAGTATAGGCGGTAGTCCAGTCGCTTGAGGGCGGACTCGTATTTCCAGTATATGCCTTCTCCGGCGGTGGCTCCCTGCTCGGCTTGTATCTCTACCCGTTTCTCTCCGGCCACGCAGCCTACCCGTGGGTCGCTGAACTGGTGTATGATCTCCTTGATGGCGCCCTTGTTCAGCATCGTGTTGGCATCGGTGAAGATGACGTAGGGGGTATTGACGTAGGGGAGGGCCCGGTTCAAGGCGGCGGTCTTTCCTTGTCGCCGCGGTTGGTACAGTACGGTGACCTCCGGGTACTCTTTCAGTCTCTCATTCGTGTTGTCATTGCTTCCATCGGTGATCCAGACCAGTCTCAGCTTATCCGCCGGATAATCCAGTTGTCTGCAATTCACCATCTTGCTCGCCACGATCGCCTCCTCGTTGTAGGCGGCTATCAGCAACGTGGCCTCCGGTAGTGTCTCGGGAAGGCGGGGGAGCCGGGGTTTAACGAACAGCTCCTTGATCTTTACCATAAGGTATAATACGATCCCATACCCCAGATAGGTATAGAAAACGATCCCGATGCCGATCCAGAAGAGGATCTCAATGACTTGACAGCTCTTTTCCATAAAATCTATTTAATTGAAGTGAAACCATTTTTGAAGTATATCCTTGATTTTAAATTTGATGGCTAAATTCACCAAATTGATTTTTATAGTTATAGGTAAACTGTAAAAAATGTATATAGCAAGAAAACGAAGGTAAGAGGTACTACAGATAATTCGGTTAGGTAGTTGGAAATTTCGAGTTAATAAAGAGCATGCGAGTTTTTTCCTTTCTTGTTTTTCCATTTTGTTATCTACGCATAATATTCTGTAGGCATGATATAGGCCCATGAACATGGTATCGAAGAGCAAACAGGGATAAATTGAGTGTGCTCTTAAGTGGGCTATATAGGCTCTTTTTGTTTTTTCTATTTCTGCGTAGCTGATACTTAATTTCATCGAATACCCTTGTGTCTTGATCTTTGAGGTTGTGGATTCTGGATTTATAGTATAATACAAGGTTTGATCGGATATTAATTGGCAAGACTTTGCGGATATAATAACTTGATATGTGAACCAGCAATCCTCTACCAGTTGATGAGGTATACACTGTATATTATGGGATTTTAAAAAGTTTAAATTATAAAGTTTGTTCCAGCTCATTACATATATATCATTGTTTTGTGCATATCGATATTGTGCGACTGGTAAATCATCTCCTTGGATTAAAATCGGGCTATACGTATAAGTAGGGTAGGTCTTTCCTGAGAGATCTTTCTTCATGTGTGATGCTGCGATGAAATCAACAGGATGTTCTTGCATTTTATGTACGAGAATTTCTATGCATGTAGGGATGATCTCATCGTCACTATCCATAAAAAACAGATACTCGCCTTGCGCATTATCGATGGCAGTATTTCTTGTAGCCCCAAGGCCAATATTATACGGATGCTCGATGATACGGACATCCTTTCCTCTTGGATGATCTTTAATAATTCTATGGACAATGTCCATGGAATCATCTTGCCCTTTATCGTCTACTATTAAATATTCTATATTATCATATGTTTGGTTTAATACGGATAGTAACGCTCTTTCTACGAATAGAGACACGTTATAAATAGGTATTGCTAAAGAAACTTTATACATAACTTTGTTATTTTGAGTTATTGTTTATGAAATAAATACCATCTTTTATTCCTTTAAACAAAAATGGAATAAGATGGAATTTTGCTTGAATCGTAAATATTAGAATCTTTTTGCAAAGAGCAAATGTCGTTTGATATATATATGAACATATACGAATTCTTTTTTTTGATAAAATGCGCTGGGCAAATATGAGACGATTTCGGGTGTGATAATATATACGCAAAGGACTCTCAATACCCACACTAGCGCTTTCCTTATGATAGATTATAGCTTTGGGCTCAAACCAAATAGAGGATCCAGTCTTTTGAATTTGAGTACACCAATCTAACTCTTCATAATAAAGGAAGTAGAATTCTGGCATTTTCCCGAATTTTTGTATGTCAATCGCCTTGACTGCCATGGCAGCTCCATGGGCGAATGAGGTTTCATGCGCTTCTTCGAACTGTCCTTGGTCTAACTGATCATAGCCAATGGAGGTGTTCCGGAGCGTTATGTGGCTCATTGGTGTGGAACCTGCGTATTGTAAACGTTCTTTTTCGGGCCAACAAGCTATTTTAGGAGAGACGCATCCTATTCGAGGATTGCTGTCCAGTCTATTTACTAATGCTTTTAGGAATGGTTGGGTAATGATTGTATCATTGTTAAGAAGTAATAAATAATAGCCTGTGGCATATGATATTCCCAAGTTATTACCACCGGCGAATCCAAGGTTTTTCTCACTCCGTATAACCTGTATGTCTGGGAACTTGGATTGGAGAAGCTTATGTTCCAGAGGGTCGGTAGAAGCGTTGTCTACGACAATGATCTCATGAGGATAAGTCTCATGGATAGCCAAGGATTCTATCATCTCGACGGTATCTTTCAACCCGTTATAATTGATAGTGATAATGGAGACTTTTTTAATCATGGCTTTCTTCTTTTTTTATCGTTATGTCATGTGGAGTGCTCTGAAAGCTCGTATCCTTGTTTTTTATCCGGATGAATGAGGCTATATATCCTTTTGTCAAGATGAAAAAAAGGAAGGGAAGCTTCGACAGATTCCTGTAAAGTTTCCGTGTATGCATCTTGCGGGGAATGGCCAGCGTATATGTCAAGATGCTGATTAATATCAGTCCATACCATTTCAGGGCAAGCGGGAAAGTTGTGAGGCTCCATGCCAAGGCGAGGAGAGACGGGATGATCAGTTTTAATATTCTCGGGAGCGGGAACCATTGGACCGCCTTGTCCATATAATTCCAGTTGAGGGTACGGAGGTCGAGATGCCGTATGATCAAAGAGAATGCCAGCAGTTGGGCGTGGAACCAGCGGGATCTTTGCCGTGCCATGACCTCTTGGCGTGAGGTCTTCTCGTCGTACACGAGGATGTCCTCGGCGTAATCGACAAAGATATTTTCCGTGGCGAGATAGATCTCCAGCTCCTTGTCCTCGGCGAAAGTGCCGCATTGGGGCATGTGGGATTTCAGCCATCCGAAGTCGAATACCATGCCGGAGCCTATCAAGGAGGAGGAGATCCCGACATTGACCCGCCCCTTGCGGAAGATGGTGTTGTTGATCTCCTCGGAGATACCGTCCCATACCGCTATCGGCGTATTGTCGTTCTTGAGGGTACGGTGCGCTTGCAGGGCGATGTTGTCTTGCGTGATATCGTTGACCCGGGTCAGGAAATCCGTATCCGTGAGGTTGTCGGCATCGAGGATGACGACTTTATCGATTCCCTCTTTCAGGTATTCCAAGGCGTAGGTGATGGACTTATGTTTCATGCTATGCTTGAAATCCGGCGTGAGGAGCTCGATCGGGAGCTTGGCGAGCGCTTGGTTCGTTTCCTCCCGCATATGGTCCGATACCACGATCACCCGGTATTTGTCCGCCGGATAGTCTTGCAGGAGGATGCGCTCCACGGATTCCTGTATGACTTGGTCTTCCTTATAGGCGGCGAAGATGACGGCGAACTTCTGGAGCCGTATGCTCCGGTGCTTCCGGTACCTCCTCCGAAAAAAGGACGCCAACGTAAAAAATAGGTCATAGCCTATGAAAAAGGCGATGAAAATGAATAGGGCGATATCTATGTAGATCAACAAGTGCATTCGCTTTTTTTTACAAAAGTACTTATAATTTTCAATAAGAGTTTGATTCTGCCGTTTTTTCTCACCTAAGGGGGCCATATCTTTCCCAGCGAGCTCAGCGCCGCCGAGAGTATCAGCCCCCAGCTCAGCAGGTTCAAGGGGCCGGGCGAGGGGTGGACGAGAGCGAGAGTATCGCCCCGATAGCCGCCAACGCCGCCTCCCGCATGTCTAGCAGGAGGGAGAGTACCGCCAGCAGGAAGAGGCTGGCCAAGGCGAGCAGGCGGAAGTGGGGGAAAGGGGGGCGTGGGCTCCGTGGGAGTGTCGGTCGTGTCATGGGGCGGTTGTTTTTGGGGCGTGTGAGATCCTAGGTTTAGCAAGAAATCCAGCAGGCTGCGGACGAAGGCTAGTATTTGTCGTATCTTATTCATATCAATTGTTGTTTTTTAGGGATGAGTAAATCGGTTCGATCTCGCGGTAGAGCTGTACCAGCGTCTCCCGGTAGCGCTCCCGGTTGTCGCCGTTCAGCTCGCTGATGTAGGGGCTGTAGGCGATGGCCTTGGCGTAGTCGGCGGGGAAACGGCTCATGGCGGCGGCCTGCGGGTAGGAGCAGACGAGGAGGCGGGCGAAGTCGAGGTAGGAGTTGCGTGCCGAGTCGTAGCGGCGGAACAGCAACTCGCCCCGCTTGTATCGGGCGGTGACGCGGCCCCCGTGCCAGAAGGCGTTGCTCGCCCCGTAGCCGGTGATGCCGAAATGGTTGTTGGCCTCACGGGCTAGGCGGGAGGTGCCCCAGCCGCTTTCTAGGGCGGCTTGGGCAAGGAGGATGATGGGGTTTAGGTGGAAGCGGTCGCCGGCGGACTGGGCGTCGGCAAGGTGGGTGGAGATATAGGCTTGTTTCATGATATATACGATGAATTATGATTTGATTTTTCTTGGAAAATTAATCTTAAATTACTATCTTTGAATAAGTTAATAAATAAACAGCATCAGTATGGAAAAGCGGGAGACCGGTGTCGGCGCCTATTATTTTTGTGATATAGCGATGAGTTATTTTCCCTTATTGTCGAAGAAGAAAGCCTCGGATAAGCTGTCCCGGTGGATACGTGTCAGCGGAAAGTTGATGGAGCGGCTGGAGGAGTGCGGATGGCATCCCCGCCAACGGATCTTATCGCCCCGTCAGCGGGAGTGCATCGTTTCTCATCTAGGGGAGCCTTGAGTCAGATTTCGTCGGGGGATTCGCTGTCGCCTCCTCCCGGGGCGGGTGCGTCGGGCACGATCTTCTCGAACTTGGCGAGGCCGGTGACGCTCTTTAGCGTCACGCTCGGACGGAAGACGATCCGGGGACGTTTGATAAGGGAGGCGTTGAAGTCGGACTCCAGCTTGGTGCCCTTGCTGCCGATCACGGCTTGGAAGTGGCCGAGATCGCCCAGCTGGACGGTCTCCCCTTTCTGGAGGCGTTGCTTGAGGATGTAGAGAAGGCCGTCTACCACGACCTGCACGTCGCCCCGTGAGGCGGTGCTGCGGTCGGCGATCTGGTCGCACAGCTCCTCGAAATCGCAGGTGCCGGTGGACTTGTTCACGGCGTAATACAACTTGGAGCCGGCGGCGGCTCCCTTGGTCATGTCTTTTCGTAAGACTAATCGGTACTTGATCGGCATAATGTCTGGTGTTTTTTTGATTACGTTGTAAAGGTACGACATGCCGCCGGTGGGATTCCGGTCAACGGGGACGAAGGGGGGCGAGGTCGGGTGAATGGGGGTAAAGAGGTGGATTTTGAGTGAATAACGCTTGGTTTTCTAACGAAATAAGCGTATGTTTGCCCAATCAAAATTCGATTGACATGAAAAATTTACGGTATGAAAGAGAAAGACAAGCGGCGAGACGTGAGAGGTGAGTCCCGTGAACGGGCGAAGTGCCAGCGTGAGACGTTGGGCAAATATTTTTACGATTTGTCAAAACTGACGTTCACGGCATTGGTGCTGGGTGGAATAGCTATGTTATTCCAATCGGAAAAGATAGAGATAAGTTGGAATGTTCATGGTAGGGATCTTGTTCTCTGTCGGGTTAGCTTTCTGTGGTAATAAAATCTTGAAATAATAAAGAGCTATGAATCCATTGACATTTCTTTTCGGGGTAATGCTATTGATACTTGTGGTGTTTATCGTTTGGATGTACACGCCATCCGGCAAGCGTTGGTTGGATAGCATGAAATAAAAGGACTATCGTGTTTCCGGTCCGAACACTACTGTGTTTGGCTTCGGATACTACTGTGTTGGCTTCCCGGCACAATAGTGTTCGGTGCCAAACACGGTAGTTTTTTTTGTCTCCCCCCTATATCCCCTCCGGCAGGATACTTTGGCTTTGCAATTCCCGGGCGATACGGTCGCTTAGGGCGAAGTGATTCTCGAGCGTGGCTTGTAGGCGCAGGCGCTCTTCGGGTGTCGCCGCCGTGCGGACGGACTCCAAGGCCCGGGCTAACTTCCGGCGTGCGAAGGACTCGCCGTAGAGGAGCACTTGGAAGCGGGTCTCGCCGGGAAGCCGTTCGTCCGGTACCGGCCCGGTATCTTGCGGTGCGGAGGCCCGGAGGGAGAGGACAAGGGCGGAGAGCCGCTCGTCCGCTATCCCGTCCGGGTGCTTGCCCTCGGCGAGGAGGTGGAGCAAGCGGGCGTGCTCCGGGTCTTCTAGGGGAAGCTCGTTGTCCGCTAGTTCGCCGGAGACCCATGCGGGCAGGGAAATCCCGTTTCCGTCGGGGTCGTAGAACATCCGGTCATGGTGCGTGAGGCAAAAACGCAGTAACGTCCTTTCTCGTGGCAGGGCGGGCGTGAGGCCTGCGGCTTCCTTCTTCGGCACCGGTACCGGTACGTTTTTCGGGCCTGTGGCGACGGAGATTTCCTGCCGTAGTACCTCTATCGGTATTCCCGTCGCTCCGGATAGCTCCCCGATCCTTCGGTACACGGCCAGCGGGGAGGAGAGGAGGCCGATCTCGCCCAACGTCTCGTTGATGGCGGCGGTGTCCGTGTGAGGGCGGGAAGCCGCTTGGCGGATGCGGTAGGAGAGGTAATCGAGGGTACCCTCCCGTGCTAGGCGTGCCAGCTCGTCGCTCCCTTTCCGGCGGTACACCTCGTCCGGGTCCATGCCGTCGGGCAGGGGAAGCAGGCTGACGGCGCATCCCTCGGACAGGAGCATATGGGCGCACCGGACCGTGTTCTGCCGTCCCGCCGGATCGGGATCGAGAGAGAGCGTCACCTGCCCGGCCAGCCTCCGTATCGCCCGGATATGCTCCTCGGTGAACGCCGTGCCGCATAGCCCCACGGCGTACCGTATGCCGCAGGCGTGGAAGGCGAGCACGTCCTTGTATCCCTCGCAAAGCAGGATTCGCCCCTCGGAGCGAACGGCCTTCACCGCCTTGTGCAGGCCGTAGAGGATATGCCCCTTGTGGTAGGCAGGACTGTCGGGGGAGTTGACGTATTTCCGCCCCTTCTCCGACGGGGTAAGGCTCCGTCCGGCGAACCCGGCCACCTGTCCCCCGGTGGTGTGTATCGGGAAGATGAGCCGGCCTAGGAAGGGGCGGAACACTTGGGGGACGTCGGGCGGGCAAAGTCCCACGCCGAAGCCGCGGTAGGTCTCTTCCAGCCCATGGCGATCCTCTATCGTACGTGCCGTACCTACGGGGTGGCCCGGTAGCAGGCCGCTAGCGAACGAGGCGTTCGCCAGCAACAACGCTTCCCGCTCGTCCCGCCGCCGCTCACGACCAGCGGCAGCGGTCTCTTCCACCTCGATATTGTATTTGCGTGCCAGTAGGCGTACTGCCTCCTCGAAGCCGCATCCCTCCATGTGGCACACGAGCCGTATCGGGTCCGCCGCCTCGCCGCAACTGAAGCACTTCCCGATGTTCCTCGCCGGGGAGACGCGGAAGGAGGGATGCCGCTCGTCGTGGAACGGGCACAGCGCCACGAAGTCCTTCCCCGAGCGATGTAGCGTGAGGTAACCGGAGGCTACCTCGTCGATGCGGGCCGTCTCCCGCACCTTGCGCAGCGTATCGTCTGTCAGCATTCGAAGAGGCCCTTTCCCTTCGGTTTAGGCTCCGCCGCCCGGGCCTTGCGGACGCATGCCGGCTGGGTGTCGTCCCAGAAGGAGGTCACGCCCTCGTTGTGCATGAAGCGCACGTGTCCCAGCTCGCCTTGGCGGTTCTTGGCCAGCAGGATCGTGCCCCTCCCCCGGGTAGGCAGGTGCGTATCCGGGTCCTCGTGTATGTTCACCACGGAGAGGCGGCTGATGAAGGCCACCGTATCGGCGTCCTGCTCGATAGAGCCGGAGTCCCGGAGGTCGGATAGCTGGTGCCTGAAGGAGTAGGTCCCCCTCGTCTCGCAATTGCGGTTCAGCTGGCAGAGCAGCACGATCGGTATCTCCTCGTCCATCGCCGTAATCTTGGCCTTGCGGGTGATGTTCGAGATGGCCTCGTTTGGGGTCTGCCCCTTGTCGTCCCGGTTTACTAGCTGCAAGTAATCGATGATGGCGAGGGAACACTTCCCTTGCCGCCTCCTGAGGGAGATGTCGCAGCGTATCTCGTCTATTTGGATGTCCGAGCGTTGGTTGATACATATCGGCAATTCTTTCAGCTGCCGGCTCGCCTCCTCCAAGGCTCTCATCTCCTCCTCGGTGGCGGTTCCCTTGGTGATCTTCGAAGGCTCCACGTCGGCTATCTGTCCCAGCATCCTGAAGATCAGCTGTTCCCTCGACATCTCCAGGCTGTAGACGCAAACCGGTACCCCTTGCTTGGCGGCGTTCACCGCCATGAAAAGGGCGAAGGCCGTCTTTCCCATGCCCGGGCGGGCGGCGAACACGTGGAGCGAGCCTGTCCGCAACCCTCCCATAAGCCTGTCCAGTCCCCCCAGCCCGGTATGTATGCCCGCCGTACCGCCCCGGGCTACCCGCTCGCGTATCTCCCGTACCCGTGCCATGGCCTCGGCGGTGGCGGTAGGCATGTCCGGTATCTCGTGGGTGAGGGAGAGCTGCTCGCCCAGTTCATCGGCCACCGTTCCCAGTTCCGATATCAGCTTTTGCGTATCCCGGTCGTCGGCCGCCGCCTTATGCGCCAGCTCGTGGCACCTCAGGATAAGCCGCCTTGCCACGAAGGCCTCCCTTATGTACTGGCAATGCTGCCGTACGAACTCTCCGCCTACCTCCATGTAGCCGTCTTGCCGGGCCAGCTCGAAGAGGTCGGGCAGTTGCCCGGCCCTCTCCGGCGAGAGCCTCCGTATCTCTTTCTCCACCGAGAGTATATCCGTTCCTTCCCCCTTCCCGTGAAGGCTGAGGTAGGCCTCTATCGCCAAGGCGATATCCGGGTGGGTGAACATCTCGGGCCTTATCCTGAAGGCGATCTCGGGAAGGCTCTTGCGTGAGGCCAGCAGCCCGAAGAGCAGGGCTTTCTCCGCTTTCCGCTCTTCGGGTAGCGTGAGGCTGGCGGGGAGGGAGGTAGGGGTTAGCGTTTTCTTATTTGCCATAAGATGTTTTGTTTAGTATGAACGACTGATAATTGATAATTTCCACCGCCATACCGTGATCTAGTTTTTTCTTGGTTATCACGCTGCTTTGTTCTAGCTCTTCCAATCCTTTCCGTATGGCATAGACCGTGCAGCCAAGATAAGTGGCCAGCTCGGGTATTTTCACGATACATTGCCCTTTCTGGATGGTGTATGTGTCATTTTTCCATGGACATTGGTAAGGGCTATAGGCGACTTTGCTGTACAGGTACAGCATGATCCCTATTTGCGTCGGGATCCGCTTTCCCTTGCAACAATTTCTTATGAGCATATCCAAGAAAACTCTGGGATAGCGGATGTAGCCGTTCTTCCGTAGCTCATCCGTGTTGAATAGTTTATACATAATGTTTTGAATTATACCCCTTTAGGGCGTGTTAATAAATATCGTACTCTGAATCGCATTCTAGATCAAACTCTGAACTTCTTAATCCTTAGCGGATAAGCTTGGAATCGTTGCTTTTTTTCGCCACGATTTCGCACCGCTATATATAAATATACAAGGGAGTTATTAAAAGATTTAAATAGGAAACGTGTCGTTTCCGTCTTTTTTGAAGAACCATTTCATTTAGATCGTTTTTTCACAATGGCCGTAAATCATGAATGAATAAATATTCCACTCTTTTTTTATGAAGATCGTGAGGATTTATAATTGTTGTTTAAATCTCTGCAAAGATCGGAATAAAATTGCGATAAAACAAAATATATACGAAGATATTAAATGTTTACAAACATGTGTTATAGTACGCTTTATTTAGATAGTAATAGCTAAATTTATGGAGGATTATTATGTGATGTTAATTGGAAAATAGATATTTTTTTAGGGATTGAATATTTTAATAAACTATGAGTGATTGTGCAGCCTTGAGGCTGATTCTAGACACTAAAATATATTTGTAGATAATGGCCTATAACTCGTGAATTCTAGTCATGTGAATATTATTTATGTATAGTAAGTGCTCCCTACAAATATCATAGGAAAAAGAAGGCGTCTTACCTTTTTGCGAAGGAATAACCATGTTTTTTTCTTATGAGATTTTTATAGAGTTAATTATTTTGTTCATTTGAGTTTCCCATGAGAGAGATCGAATTGATTCCCTGATCTCAAGGGGAGAAAGAGATTGCTTTTCATAAAAATGTATTAATGAGTTTATATCGATGGCGGTTTCATCTGCGGGCACTTTAAGTATATACGGTTTATTCTCAAAGTCGCTATCTGTCTCAGAGTAAATAAAAGAAAGGCCCCGGGCGGCATATTCCCTGTTCTTTAATGTTTTAATATGGGTGATACCGCTACGATGCCGTGCAAGACTACCGATGGCCATGTCTGCTTTCTCAAAAAGCCGGTCAAGCTCTTCGCCGTGCTTAGCGCCGTGAAGGGTTACGTAGTTCTCTAATTTATGCTGTTTGATGATTGGAAGGATATCATCTTTTTCTCGTTGCCCGAAGAAATCTCCTACAATATGGAAAAAGACTTTGTAATTGGGATGTGAATCATAATAATCAGCCAGACCTTTAACCAGACGGTCAAATCCATGCCAGTAATGAATCTCCGCTACTCCTATTAGGTGAAGTTCCTTGTTTGTATCGTTGACCTGTTGTTTCAATTTAATTTGCGAGAAGTCAATGCCGTTCGATATTTGTATAGTGGGAATGCCGAATATGGTCTTATAGTCGGAGAAAGTCACGATCCCGCATAATTGTTTGGCCAAGGAATGACGGAAACATTGATCTATAAATAGTAATTTCCGACGAGAGAAACCTATATATTCTTGGTCATAAGGATAAGTTGGTATTTCCATTACAACCTTTATCCCCGCTTTACGCATTTGATGAACCATATGAATCGTGAATGGATTAGCGTTATGATCAGATCGCATATAAATAAAACTAATATTTTCTTTCTTCGCATATTCAACGATTGAAGAATATTCTATCCTTTTCAGTATTTTACCCTTGAACCCTGCTCCATAATCTTGTAGTACCTCGGAGTCTATCATTCTCAATTTCCTGCCGTTAGACTCATTTAGGTAACAGAGTCTCGTATCAATGCCACATGCTCTTAAGGCATTGACTTGGTAGTAGATCTTCTTGCTGATCCCATTAGCAGGATTAAGACCGTGAAATATCAGGAATAAAGCTTTCATTTCTGTATCTTGGATTTAAGTAGGTTAATAATATCATAAGTTCCACTTAATTGTATATATATGGAAGAAAAAGATATAGCTAACAGAATCTTAACGGATAAGCTTCCTAGCTCAGTCATCTTGTATGATATCTCATATATAGGCCATAGTAAGAGTATCAAAATACTTGTTAATACAATAGGTGATAAAAATTGTCGGATAAAGATTTTCACATTACGCTTTAATGTCACTTTATACATCCATATATAGCATTGGATGAAATTGATCGTAAATGTGATAGTAATGCACCATGCGATCGCTTCGAGCGTTTTAAATACAAATATCCCTATTACAATGCCAGATACGTTTAATAAAGTGGAGAATACGCCGCAAATGAATAAACTTTTAGTGTCGTTGGCCGCTTGGAAAATAGAGCCGGATGTTGATAATATTATTTGTATACCAACAGATATAGATAATATCTGGAATACCGGAACGGAGGGCATCCATTGATCCCCAAACAAAATGAGAGTGATTTCCCTTGCGGAAAACCATAATAACGCAGACAGGGGTAAACCAATAAAGGCTAGAATATGAATAACCTTCTCGTATGAATCCGCTAGCTTATGCAAGTCATCTTGAAAACCGGAAAAGATTGGATGCATGACAGGAGAGATCACATGGGTTATATTTTGCAAAGGAAGCATCATTAGCCGATATGATTTTTCGTAATACCCTAGGGCATTCATATTCATGTATTTTCCGATTAATAATTTATCAAGGTTTCTGCTGAAATAATTAATTACATTAAATAAAAATTGATAGGCTGAGAAACTGAATATCTTTTGGACCGAATCCAGACCGAATGTATATTGTAACTTTTGAGGGTTTTTCCGATATGATATGATAAATAAGAGAATGCTGGAGAAAATAGGATTAATGACTAATGCATATAGTCCGGCACCTGCGATGGCGGCACTGATGGCTATGCTTCCTCCAATAAATTGGATAGTTAAGCTACGATATGCGATAAACTTAAACTCCTTATTCTTGAATAGGAGTGCGTTAGGAACGATGTTTGCCGAAGCAAAAAATAAATTGATGGATAGTAGTTGGCATATTGTCAGTAATGTCTTTTGTTTATAAAAAAAAGAAATGGGCCAAGAGCATAGGAAAAAAAGAATAGATATCATGATTCCCAACCATAAGGTAAAAGAGAATATTCTGTTAAGATCTTTGCCTGTTAAATCCTTATTTTGAATAATAGCGGGCGCAATACCTAGGTCACTGAAAATACCAAAAAAAGAAATAATTACAGTTGCTATTGCTACTATACCAAATTCTTCGGGGGCAATTAAGCGTGCTAATATTCCGGTGACAACCAGAGAAATAATTATTCCGGAATATTTGGATATGGCCGTATATAATACTCCTGATATTAATTCTTTTTTTATGGATGCCATAGTTTCTTTTGTTTTTATAGGAATGATTTGAATAATAAAACTATTAGATTTTTTGTTGTCACGTATTGCCTATATTCTTTTAGACATCGTCTGGCTATTTTCAAGCGATCTTTAAAGGGTATTTTATAGGATAGCCATACTGCGGCGTTGAGCATTCTTGATAAATATAAGTCGATTATTTCACGGAACATTGGGTGTGAGTCCGCGAATTTGCTTAAATGGGCAGTTATCGTAAAGTAACTTTCCATGTTTCGCATTGAGAACTTACTGGTCATGATTGAGTCTTCCCGTAGCCTACGTTTGAAGAAATCCTTGTGTATGGAGGATACTCTTTGGGCCTGTAAATATAACAAGCATGTGAATAATTGATCTTCATGGATGATTCCGGGAAGAAAATCGAGTTGGATCTCTGTTAGGTATTCTCTTCTTATGAAATTAAGACATGGGGATGGAGAATATGCCTTATGATCTATTAGGAGTTTTAAGATATATGGGCCTTGATATACTAACTCCGGATTTGTACAATCTTTTCGTTGATAGTTTAAAGATATGTTTTTATGTTTTTCCTTGTTTAATATGTCCGCATCAAAAAAAACGAAATCTAAAGCCTGTCGTTCACATTTAATATAGCATGTTTCTAAGGCTTCTGGCTCCAGATAATCATCACTATCCATAAAATAAACGTATTTACCTTGGGTATATTCGTAGCCTTTGTTTCGGGTGACTGATGGCCCTTGGTTATACTGTGTATAAATTCGGATACGTTTATCTTCATCAGCTAGGCGTTTTATGATAGATAGACTGTTATCTGTTGAGCCGTCATTTATAACAATGATCTCTATTTCTCGTAAAGTCTGGCACATGATAGATCTTACCGCCTCTTCTACGAACTCCTCGGTATTATATAGGGGTATGATTACGCTAACTAGATTCTTATCCATTTTTGTTTGTTAATATCATAACGTTTGATAACTCTAGCGGGATTACCTATAGCAACGGAGTAATCTGGAATGTCCTTAGTTACTACGCTTCCAGCTCCGATCTGGCATCTCTTACCAATATGGACACCTGCTACGACTACACAGTTTGCTCCAATATGGGAGTCTTCATCTATTACTACAGTTTTCTTTACTAAAGGTTGTTCATTGGAATCCACATTTCCATCCTCATATCCATGATTAAAACCGGAGATGAAAACGTGCTGACCTAATCCGACTTTATTTCCGAATCGTACGGGACCAATCACCACCGAACCGATTCCAATACGGGCGTTGTCGCCTATGATAACATCGCCTGCCCCATTGTTGATGGTCGTGAAATCCTCAATGAGGGAATTTTTACCTACCGTGAACTGATTCCAAGGGAATACATCAATACGGGATCTTCTCCTTCGAATGATAGCTCCTTTTCCTTTCTTATGGATCCAAGGATTGACAAACCATTTTACCCAACAACGAGGTTTAGGATTTTTAGGAGAGGTTATTGAATAGAATACTATTTTCTTCAAAAACTCATTTTGCTTGATTTTCTGTTTGATTTGGCCTATATCCATGACTTATCAGGTTTAAATCGTTTTATATAGGGTCAAAAGATTTTCCGCTGTTTGTGACCAAGAGAATCTTTTGACTCTGTTTAAACCATATTCTATTTGATTTTGATAGAATATTTGATCTCGCTCTAAATATAGTATCTTGTCTGCGATTTCTTTTTCACTCAACGGGTCAACTAGTATTCCGCCTTCTCCAGCTATCTCTGGCATTGCGGATGTGTTCCCCGTAATTACAGGTGTGCCGCAAGCCATGGCTTCTAGCAAGGGAATACCGAAACTTTCCCTTAGGGAAGTATATAAAAAAGCGAAAGCGCCGTTATATAGATAAGCTAGGTCTGTATTAGGGATGTATCCCGGGTATGAGAGAAAGGGCTTGATCTCTTCTATCCGTTGCTCTCGTAGGATAGCGTCTAGTTTATCCTCGCTTAAGTCTGCGATAAGTAGAGGTCGTTTCTTTTCTGAGTGCTTCAAATAAAGGCTATATGCCTTTAACGTGCGGGCGACGTTTTTTTTAGGATCTGTATTGCCTAGGAAAAAAATATAATCGTCATTATTAATATACTTATGGGTAATAGATGATATCTCTGGCAGGGGATGAAAGTGCTCACTATATCCATTATAGATAGCTGTGATTTTATCCTTGGGTAATCGCAATGCCTCACGTATGCGGTCGCATTCAAAACGAGAGACTGTGATGATCTTCCTACATTGGGGGAGTATGCGAGGAACCACCATGCGGCGATAATACCAACCCATGTTTTGATACCAAGATTTATTTCCTCCCTGACGGGGTTCTAGGAAAATAATATCATGTAATGTCAACACTAACGGGACAGGGCAATTTAGTGGGGCGGTATTACTGGTACAATGCAAGAGGTCTGGCTTTATCTTGCTTACATTTCGTGGAAGCGCAACTTGTTCCCAAAGAGGGTAGGTAGGGCATTTTACCTCAATAATATGTACATTGTCTGTCTCTTCTAGGCAATGATCTTCACCTGGACTGACGAATATAAAATATTCATTTTCCTTGTCGATTTTTTGTAACTCTCGAATACTCTCAAGAGCGACAAAGTCCATCCCATGTTTGTTGGTCCGGAATATACGTTGTGCCTCAATTGCTATTCTCATGGTTTTAAAGAATGTTTAGTTGGATTAAATTTGTGTCCTCCTATACGGAAAATATTGAGGAACATAAGTATGAATAAGACAGGAACGCTCGCTATCGCTTTCTTGAATTTCCTGTCGACAAGATAGTCTGGTACCGCTATACTGAATGTAATACCTAACAAGACCAATAAGAGCCACCACTTGATGGATGTTATAAAATCGAGAACAGTCAAAAATGAGGCTATTAATATAATAAAACCTAGCAGTAATACGCGAGGAGGCATCATCCATTGAAATAATTTGTCGCAATAGTCCCAATTTCCATTAAATATGGCTGCCGGCATTTGGAAAAGACCCGAGAATAAGTTGCTGATTTGAGTTGTCAACCAACGACGGCGCTGGTTATAGAAATCCCTCTTACCTCGAACTTTCTCGTCATAGGTATATACTTCTTCCAAATACTCGATATAAACATTTTGCAACAAAAGCTTTCTTTCCATGTATTTATCTTCTCCTATATCGTGACATTCTTGTATGATATCCTTGAAAAGCTCGTATTCGAAAGCCATGCCGGAGCCGCTAAGGGCGGAAGAGAATCCGAGACGGGTATGGCCTTTACGAAAGATAGAGTTGTTAATTTCTTCGCTGACAGAATCGAGCACAGCGATATTGCTATCACGGTTTTTAGCGACTCTGTGTGTTTGCAATGCGGAACAGCCCGCATAAAGGGCATCGTTTATTTTCTCGAGATAACTTGGTTTTACGATATTATCCGCATCGAGGATAACGACATTATCATACTTTATATCTCCTTTCTCAATATAATGTATGGCTTCTTTGAGAGCCTCGATTTTTGTGCTTTGGGGACTATCCATTTTAACGACTTTCGCCGATAATGCTTTTAAGTTATCTATCGTATCTTGTCGCATCTGATTAGATATAACGATAATGTCGTATCGTTCTCTTGGATATTCTTGAACGAGAAAATTTTTTACGGAGTCTATGATAACTTCGTCTTCTTGATAAGCGGGGAACAAGACAGCGAAACGATACTTCTTCTTGGCAGTTGGATAATTATACTGTGGTTTCCGTTTTGAATAGATGGCAAACACGAATAAATATAGTACAAATATCAGAAAACAAAGGAATAAGATGGCATCTCCTAATTGAAAGGCATATTGTTCCTTATCAATCCAGTTTTCTCCTATTTGAAAGAATTGTTCAATCATAGCGTTATTTATTTGAAACAGTTAATTTTTTTTATTCGTATCTCTTTGTCAAAGTAAGGACCGTTTAACACAAATGTTAGCCCCATAAATGCGATTATCATTGTTGGAAATTGACCCCAAAACGAGTTTGCGTATGCGTTAATGAACATACCGAATATACCACAAAGTAATCCGGACAATAATCCTTTTAGTTCAAGATCCTTGATCTGTGTGGCAATGATCCACCCTCCCCATCCTATAGTTAAAAAAATCATACTAAGATAAAGAATCAATCCAACTATGCCTGTTTCTACCCAAATTTTTACGTACCAAGAATCAGTTGGAATAGAAGTGGTAAAACGAGTGGATATTTTTACTCCTAATCCATCTCCAGATAGTCCAAGCCCTTCCCCAAAGGGCTTATATTTGAGATATGTGGCTAATTTTTTTTGATTTTCTTTGCGTACGATATATGAGGCATCTTTGGTTGGGTTAAAAGCGGTTCTCATTCTTCTGATAGATGAGTTGCTTTCTCCTATAGTCGTAAAAGCGAAAAAGATATAGATAAACAATAACATACTTGCTCCACCAATGACCATTTTAGTTTGTTTGCTGATCAGTGTGTAAAGTGCTAGCCCTGCTAATGGTACGATCATAGCTCCTCTTGTCCCGGAAAGGAACAAAGCATAAAGTGCTAGAATCGCTATACATGAATAATATATCTTGCATAATGCAGATCGCATGTAGAGAGAGGCTATACCGAAAAACATGATGGCGGCACCCATATTGGCACCCATATTACTGGCATCCGTAAAGAATGAGAAATAGCGGATTCCAGACCAAATAATATGTGTTGTGGCTCCTCCGGCATTAAGCCATTTTGTCTCAAAACTATCAAATCCAATAAACTTTTGCATTAATGTCTTAATTACCGCAAATAACGTGAATATGGATAAACAAAATATGATAGCTTTGAGTATGGAATAGCGTGTACATAATAGAGATGTAATAATAACTATAATCAATCCATTGAATATTAATCCTCTTGATAATATCCAACCTTCTAATGAGCTGGTTGGATTGATTATTTCTAAAATGCAATAACCCATCCAGATACATAATGCGATACTTAGGATATTAAATGCTCTACGCCATTCTATGTTTTGAAAAAGGGCAGCTTGAATAAAGATCAGTACCAAAGCTATCATATATAGGATTTCCATAATAACACTGATCCCTTCTATGGGAATGTATCGGGTGATGCCTAATATGAAGTAATTGGTCGTGAATATAACGAATAATATAAGCCATGGATATCTTAATAAAAGGATACCTCCTACACAGAATAATGGAATCAAAGTTATTAGTATGAATACTGGAATTGAGTTATACAGCAAGGATATGCCAATACCTCCCAACCCTAAGACAAGAAAGAGCTGAGATATTTTGAACGAAGTATTGTCCTCTTGTATGTATCTTGATGTTTCCATGTGTTTTCGTTATTTTACAGCGGTATTAGTCGCCGTTAATCCCATATACATCATCCGGTTTGCGAAAGATCGCATAGATGTTTGAGGGGGTAATTGCCCCGTGAAATCTTCCACGGCCTCTCTCGTGGCATTGTTTAGATATAAGTACAATGCCGTGCCTTCTGTAATGTCACGCAGATATTTAACTAACTCCGTATCGCTATTTTTCCAAACCCGGCAAGCGTTAGCTACTAACAAATTGACTTGGCTTGACCCTAGCAAATGGGATGGAACACCATACTGTTGGATAGAAGGATACTCAACGATTAATATATCCGGCCTGCTTTCAAGCTGGATATGTTTGTCTATATGTTCAGCCATGAATAAGGAGGCATCGATTGGGATATCTTGACCGACTCTTAGGTATTTTACGTTGAAGCCAAGCTCTTCCCAAGATTCCTGGAAATATCGTGAGATAAACGTTTTTCCTTCTTTTTCCTCTAGACTTAGTATATTGATACAAAGTGTATCGCCCTTTTTGATGTAAGGTGTTAACCGGTTACAAGCATAAGCCGCAGAGATACGGTTACAAGTTTTTACGAATCCACGATATTTTAATTGGGAATTACGTCCTGTGAAAGCCCCTAATATATTCATGCCAGTAAGACGTCTGGCCCGTTCGGCATCCCGGAGCGTACGATCTAGCAACTCGATAACTAGGTTTAATCCGATAATAAAGATAATGCTACCAATAAATGCGGCAACAACTAATAGAAACCGCTTTCCTTTATCACTGAATAAAGGATAGGAGGCATCCGAGATCGTATTTAAGTTTGAAGAGGTTAATTGAAGATTCTTCTGCTTCATCTTTGCCATATTTAAAGCATGAAGTACTTCAAGATAAGATTGCTCGGTTACATGAATCTCACGTTCTTGTTGATTTATTCGTGTACCAATAGGAGAATAATTCTTGTATTGATCTGCAAAATCATTCTTGCGCTCGTTTAGAACCTTCAAATCAGCTTGTGCTTTCGCTTGTATAAGTGTTTGATTTAACCATTCTTGAACTAAACCTTCAATGGCTATACCTTCTTTACTTTCTTTATAACTATTAATATTATTAGTAATTAGGCCTATTTTCTTTTCGGCATCTCGTAGTTCTTCCCTGTATTTTACTAACTCTTGGTCTTTACTTAGCATTTCATCGGAGGTGAAAGTCTCTATTTCTGTTATTTTACCACTAATACGGGATACCTCGGCTAAGGTATTAATGAATTCCTCATTGGACTTAACTAATTTAGTACGAATATCCATGTACTGCTCCAGATTTTTGATAATGCTGGATGAGCTCTCGTAATTTCGCCGTGTCTCCTCATACCGATTCTCAAAGTCTGCGAAAGAGTGGGCGATAGCTTTAGTTTGCTCAATATAGTTAATAACACTATTCTTTACATTATAATCAGTAAGCTCGTTTTCTTGCTTATTCAGTTGTACACGAAGTTTCTTAAGTTCTTCCTCATAATATTTAACAATATCATTTGCGGTTTGATATCGTAAGTTGTTATACGAATATTTTAATTCTTCACTCACCAATTTGACCGTATTCCATGTAATACCGGGATCGGTAGAAGTATAAGCTATCTCTATTAAGTCGCTGTTTCCTTGCCTTCTGATGATAATACTGGATAAGGCATTGTAACTGTAAAATGCACTAGATCCATTAAACAACTCATGTAAATAATTACGGCTGTCGCTGTATTTATACTCCTTGAATAAGTTAACGGTTTTGTCAAGAGAAGTTGTATCAACTAAAAGTAAGATCTCTTCTGGCACGGAAGCTATCAACTTTTTATAGTTATTTGCTGTTATATATAGATTATCTATTTCCGGATCTCCATGCATTAAGTTTAGAGCTAGTAATTTCAATGAGACATTTTCTAAGGTTCCTCTTGATTTGGTTAGATTTACCAAGTTATCATAGGTGTTATTCACAGCTTGCCAATCAGGCCGAGTCTCATCATCTAATCCTGTATTAGACGTAATGCCAGTGTAAATTGAGGTGGTAACTGTATATTTTTTTTCTAAGAATTGACTGAAATAAGCAACCAACGCTGTTATTATTAGCGTTCCGAATACTAATTGATGCCGGATTCTATATATAAAACGCGATATATAAAGTGTTATATCCATGGGTTATCGATTTATAATCTTAACATTTGTGAGCATTTCTAATAAAGTTACGGCATTGTGTAAGGTCGCACGACCTTCTTGGTAAGAAATCACGGCACCAGAACGACGTCCACGTTCCATGGATAATGAGATAATATCAATTTTTCCATTAATAAAATCTTGTTCGGAGATTTTCATCTGGGCGTTGTAAAGTGCGGCAGCATCTGATTTTGCTTTTAATGTAGCCAATGCTTGTAAGACACTATTATAAGCTTCCAGTATTCTTAATTTCCGTTCTTCTATGGACATTTCATACTCATAATCCAATTGACGGAAACGAGCTTTCTTCATCCGTACTTTTTGGCCTCGGCTGAATAAGTCTCCGAATGGGATAGACACGGAAATACCTACACTGTAAGTATGCTGATTACTGCCTATACTGGTGAGAAATGAAGGATCTTCTATGGTTTCTCTTGTAGAAAGTTGAACTAATCGCCCATATTGATATTGGCCGTATACCCTGAAATAGTCCAACCATTCTCTTTTTGTAATCTTCATATCGGCGTTAGCCTCATCTCTTTTAGCTTCATAAATTCTGACAGAAGGATGGTCATATACGGATTCCAGAAAAACCGATAGAGGTGGTAATTGAATACGTTCATAGTCATCTAGCATGGCATTTATAGAATCCGTGCCGGAAGTTACTTCTATTGTTGTCGCTTTATCGAAGTATGTCTTCTTTTTTTGTGCGACAATTGAAAAAGCATTTAATATGAATAATAGAATAAATAGTATCTTCATGTGAATTATGTTTGTTATCAGCTATGTATAGTTTATACATCCTCTTTCTGCACGAACGCCGTGAATGTCTTGAATATAATCTTTGCGTCCAGCCAGAAAGAAAATGTATGAGCGTATTTAATATCTAATTGTTTACGTTCCTCGGCAGACATACTACCAGAATTGCCACGTTTCTCTACTTGCCAGAGGCCTGTAAGGCCGGCAGGAGCCATGAAGCGTTGTATGTATTCATCGCTGGTCAATAATTCCGCCTCGTATACGGGAAGAGGACGATTACCAACGATGGACATGTCTCCTTTTAATATATTGAATAGCTGGGGAAGTTCGTCAATGCTGTATTTCCGGATAATATGGCCGATTCCCGTTATACGGGGATCATTCTCTAATTTGATGAAAGCGTTGGAGCGTTCGTGACGTTTTACTTTTAAATAGTCGTTTTCAGGAGTAGCGTCATTGTCGGAATATAAAATGATATTTTGCTCATCGTCTTTAAAAAAAGAAGCTTGCTTCTGTGAATTCACAGAAGTTGCTGAAGAGGCTGTAGCCTCTTCAGCAATAGATTCCGTATACTGATTAAGCTTTTTATACTCTGTTATGCGCTTGTCCGCGTCCATATACATAGAGCGGAACTTATAAAAATCGAAAACCTTATAGTTGCTGCCTACTCGTTTCGACTTGTAGAAAGCGGGGCCTTTGTCCTCCAGCTTGATCCAAATCACCGTGATGATAAAGATAGGGGAGAGGCAGAGGAGCGCCATGGATGAGAAAATGATGTCGAAGACCCTTTTCCATAAAGGCAGCTTGAAAATGGCGAGATCAGGCTCTTTTATTTGAGGCTTACGCGCTTTTTCCATTCTCTTGCATTTCTCGGCGATACCCAGTAGCTTCACTAAATCTTCCTTAGAGGTAGACTCGGAGATGACACAGTCCGTTCCGGCTTGCAAATAGGATATTTTCTCCTCCCGGGTCATTTCCGGGGCGATTAATACGATATATATATTTTGAAACGTCTTATGCAAATGCATGATCGCAGGAATGTTTAACGTAGGATCTGTTTTCTCGATGAATACACAATAATCCATTTCCTCGGCAGGAAGAAGCGTGTTTTTCATCTGCAGAAGCGTTATACATTCTATGACCCCGGTGCCTAATGCCTTACGTAAACGTTCGGCCAACGGCACGTTATTACCGAAAAAGACATAATTCATTATCTTAATATTCGTTTTACCCTTACCCTTAATTCCTCTGGATTGAAAGGCTTCAAGATAAAGTCTTCCGCCCCTTCCTCAAACAAACGTATTCTATTTGAGCTGCTCTCTACGCTCGATAGGATCAAGACCGGTATATGGCTGAACATATCGTTCGCTTTTAAATAAACCAAGAATTCCTCTCCGGACATTTCTGGCATATTCAAGTCAGAGATGATCAAATCCGGTAAATTGCCTTCTTGAAGCCAAGCGATCGCTTTCAAAGGATTTTCTTTATAGGATACCTTGTAAGTACTTGATAAATAAAGCATGATTATCTTTGCGATTTCTTGCTTGTCATCCACTAAAAGAACAGATTTCTCCATAGAGTCGTATAATATTGTCGTCTTTTGTTTTATCTATTATGCAAATTTAGGATATTAAATTGAAAAAATCTATGTTTTTCAATTGTTTTTTTGAAAAAACAGTTCGGACTTTGAAAATAGGGGAAACTGCGATTTTTTGATTAAGTTTGTACGCACATAAATGAGATGAGTATTCGAAGATGCGTTGGAGGAAATATATAGATTTTGATGTTATTCATTTATTGGTTGGCGCTATTGTCGGGATGGGCTTGTCCTCTTGCCAGCCGGAGATGCCGGTGATCTCTACGATAACCGTGGAGGCGGATGGCCTGACGGTTCCCGTGAACCCGGATCTGTATGGTTTGACCATTGAGGAGATCAACCACGGGATCGATGGGGGGCTGTACGCCGAGCTGATCCAGAACCGGAGCTTCGAGGATGGCGTGCCACCCTTGAACTGCCCTTACGACGCCGCCCGGAACGTCTTGATTACCCCGAATGGATGGACGATCCCTTTCATGCGGGGAGATTCCGTACCGGGATGGAGGCGGATCGTCCCTAATACACAGATATACCCGGATATGAAGGAGCTGGTGAATGATAAGAACCGGCGGTCGTTGCTCGTGGCCGTATCGACTTCCGGGGAGTCGGGGCGCGGAGGCGTGATAGCCGAGGGATACCGGGGGATACCGATCCGGAAAGGGGAACGATACGATCTCTCGTTTTTCGCCAAGGGGGCGAATATGGTGCCCCGTACCATCCGGGTGGCCTTGGAGGACTCGATGGCTAATACGGTCTTGAGTGATGTGTTTCAGGTAGCGCCGCTATACGAGTGGAAACGATACAGGCATACGTTTACGGCTACGGAGGACGCGCCGAACGCGGTCTTGACGATCACGGCCGATACCTCCGCCGTGTTTTGGCTGGATGTGGTATCCCTCTTCCCGGAGGATACGTGGAAGGGACGGAAGAACGGGCTGAGACCGGACTTGGCGGCGCTGGTCGATTCCTTGGCCCCTCGTTTTATCCGTTTCCCCGGAGGCAGTTTCGTGGAGGGGTATACGGCGGGTACGTACCCTATCTGGAGGGAGACGCTGGGCGATATCTCGGAGCGTAAGCATTTCTGGAACGTATGGGCCTATGGTACGACGAACGGCATGGGCTACCATGAGTACTTGCAAATGTGCGAGGATATGGGGGCGGAGCCTATCTACGTTATTAATAGCGGGATCACGAGCCAAAGCCGTCGGCCCCGCTACGAGGATATCACGGCGATGGATAAGCTCACGGGAGATGCCTTGGACGCTATCGCCTACGCGAACGCCCCGGCGGATTCCCTGCCGGGCGCCCTGCGTGCGAGGAACGGGCATCCGGAACCTTTCAACTTGAAGTATGTCGAGATCGGCAGCGAGAACTATGGTGGGGAGTATTTCAGGCGCTTTGAGCTTTTCCGCAAGGCGATCAAGGAGGCCTATCCGGAGATTACCGTTATCAGCAGTTCGCCCCTCACGAAGCGAGGCCGTAGCGAGTGGGTGGATTCCCATTATTACGCCGGGGAGAATTTCTTCCTATCGAACTCCGGCCGGTTTAATAGCGACCGGTATTCCCGACGTTCGTCGGCGGTGTTTATCGGGGAGTTCGGGACGACGGAGCGGCCCTTGGCCGGTACGCTCCGGGCGGCGGTGGCCGAGGCCTGTTTCTTGGTCGGGGCGGAGGAGAACCCGGATATGGTACGCCGCTTGGCGTATGCCCCGGTATTGGGCAACGCCGGGTTCGAGAACCAGCGCCATCCGTTGATCTCTTTCAACACCCATCAGGCGGTGGTCTCTCCTTCCTACCATTTATTAAAGATGTTTACCCGCCATCGGGGGGATGAGGTGCTGAAGACGATCGTGGATACCTACGAGAAGCCACAGGTACGTACGGGCCGGGCGGGCGTGGAGATGTTTGATAATAGCTATGAGTTCAAGGACGTGCGGATCGACGGCGTGCCCGTATCGGATATATCCGTGATGAGCGGGGGATGGAAGGTCCCGGAGGCTGGTATGTTGGTGCCGGAGGCCAACCGGTGGAACCAGGTATTGTTCGGCGACTCTACGAGCTACGCCTATGAATATACGGCTACCGTCCGGCGTACGAAAGGTAGCGGGCAGATACAGCTTCGCCTCCGCGACAACGGGCGGACGGGCGAGCAGGCGGATTATATCGCCCTGACGATCGGGGCGGGAACGAGCGAGCTGTACCATCAGGTAGGTGGCGTGAAGGATAGCTTGGTCTCTCCCGTGCGCTTCCCTTTTGAGAGTAACCGGTGGTATACGGTTCGCATGACGTGCGAGTACGAGCGCGTCCGTTGTTATGTGGACGGCGTATTGCTGCATGAGGTGGATATGCGTCCGATCCCGTCGTTGGTATCCGTCGCTACCCTCGACAAGGAGAACCGGGTGATTTACTTGAAGGTCGTGAATACGACCCGCCACGAGGAGAAGACCTCTTTGCGTATCGAGGGAGTGAATATCCGTAACGAGGCGGAGCTGATCCAATTGAGAGGGGAGCCGGAGGCTCGTAATACGTTTGAGAACCCGGGGGCCGTAACGCCTGTCACCGAGCCTATCGTATTCCCGATGAGCGGCCCGCTAATCTATAATTTCCCGCCTAATTCAGTGACGATCTTGAAATTATACATGGAGTAGGTCAGATAGGGCAGGAGGGCCGGTACACTTTATCTGTATTTATCCTAACTTCGCGGCGACTTTAACAAAAAAAATGTGTTATGGAACCAATGCATAAGATAAACAAGGTAGAGCTCCGAAGTTTGCAGCTTGAGGACTATACGCAGTTGTCGCAATCTTTCAAGAGGGTGTACGCCGACAAGGATGTTTTCTGGACCCGCAAGCAGATCGAGACGTTGATACGGATATTTCCCGAGGGACAGGTCGTGACGCTGGTGGATGACCGGATCGTAGGATGCGCCCTCTCCATCATCGTGGATTATGACATGGTGAAAGGGGATCATACCTACGCCAAGGTAACGGGCAACGAGACGTTCAGCACGCATAACCCGAACGGGAATATATTATATGGTATAGAGGTGTTCATCCATCCGGACTACCGGGGCCTCCGGCTGGCCCGCCGTATGTACGAGTACCGGAAGGAGCTGTGCGAGAAGTTGAACCTGAAGGCGATCATGTTCGGCGGACGTATCCCGAACTATTATAAATACGCCGATCATATGCGTCCGAAGGAATACATCGAGAAGGTGCGCTCACGCCAGATCTACGACCCGGTGCTCACCTTCCAGCTCTCCAACGATTTCCACGTGCGGAAAGTGATGATGAACTACTTGCCGAACGACGAGGAGTCGAAGCATTGCGCTACCCTGCTGCAATGGGATAATATCTATTACCAGCCGCCTACGACGGATTACGTGGATAAGAAGACAACCGTGCGTGTCGGTCTGGTACAATGGCAGATGCGGCCTTATAAGACACTGGACGACGTGTTCGAGCAGGTGGAGTTCTTCGTCGACGCCGTATCCGATTACAAGAGCGACTTCGTCCTTTTCCCCGAGTATTTCAACGCTCCGCTGATGGCTAAGTTCAACCATCTGGGCGAGGCGCAGAGCATCCGTGGGCTGGCACAGTACACCGAGGAGATCCGTGAGCGATTCGTGAACCTCGCCATCAGTTACAATATCAATATCATCACCGGTAGCATGCCTTTGCTGAAGGAGGACGGGGCGCTGTATAACGTGGGATACCTGATCCGTCGTGACGGCTCCTACGAGATGTACGAGAAGGTACATGTCACCCCGGACGAGCAGAAGAGCTGGGGACTCTCGGGCGGGAAGATGGTGAAGACGTTTGATACGGATTGCGCCCGGATCGGCGTGCTGATCTGTTATGACGTGGAATTCCCGGAGCTTTCCCGTATCATGGCCGACCAAGGGATGCAGATCCTCTTCGTGCCTTTCCTTACGGATACGCAGAACGGTTACTCTCGGGTTCGTGTATGTGCCCAAGCCCGGGCGATCGAGAACGAGTGCTTCGTGGTGATAGCGGGCAGCGTGGGCAACCTGCCTCGTGTGCATAATATGGATATACAGTACGCCCAGTCGGGTGTGTTCACGCCTTGCGATTTCGCTTTCCCGACCGATGGCAAGCGTGCGGAGGCAACCCCGAATACGGAGATGATCCTTGTATCGGACGTGGATCTTGATTTGCTCAACGAGTTGCATACGTATGGTAGCGTGCGTAACCTTCGGGACCGTCGCCACGACTTGTATGAGTTGAGGGTAAAAAAACAGTAGTGTTTGCGGTTGAACACAATAGTATTCATGGTTGAACCCAGTAGTGTTCGCTATTAAACACAATTATATTCGCCGGAAGAATGCAGTAGGGGCGGGATCTGTCCGCCCTCCCGTGCCGTGTATGCGTGGGAGGGCGGACGAATCCCGCCCCTACGGTTTATATATCGGGGGGAGGATCGCTCGCTTCCCCCCTTCGGAAATGATCTTAATGACTTAGCATCTCAGCCGTGATCGGCGTGAATTTCTCGGCATCCGATTTACGGAGTTGTACGCTACCGTCGTTCCAGTTGGAAGGCCAACCTCCAATGATGTGTCCGAGGAATACCAGCTTGATCTCGTGCAAGCCTTTTGCCAAGGCCGCGGAGGTGTCATGACGGGAGAAGCGTTTTACCTCGCCACCGTTATTGACCATCAACTTGCCGTCGATCCATACCTCCTCTAAATCCGAAGAGATGTAATAAACGCCATCCTCCGGGATGTTCACGTAGCCGGTAGCGATAGCGGCGTATTGCTTCACGCCTCGCATGGATTCGGGGGCGGGCACTTGGTTGGTCAGCTCACGGGTCGTCTTGATGACCTGTTTCTTACCGGTCTTCTGAGCGGCCTCCAGATTATTTACGCTTAGGTACATGCCATCGAATACCTCCATGTCGAGGCCCGGGGTCGTCTTGGCTACCTCCTTGGCGGGAGCCAGCGTTTGTTTCTCCACGAGGATCGTGCGGGGCTTACCCATCTTGCCGGAAGGCAACACGGAAGCGATCTTCACGGTCGTAGTCTCGGTGATGTCGAAAGGAGCCGTATATACGGTAGATTCCGGGGTAGGCTCGGTGCCATCCAGCGTGTAGACCATCTTCATCGGACGGTTCGTGGTGAATGTCATGGTAGCCTTGTCCGTGAAAGCCACGAAGTTGCAAGAACCGTTCGGTTGCTCGGGCTGCGGGATGTAGTAGTTGATACCGTGTCCGTCTAGGCGAACCTGAGCGTTGTCCAGACGGCGTTCGAAGTCCTTGTAATCCTTCCGGTCCAGCGGGCTCCAAGCGATCTCGGAGAGGGCTAGGATACGAGGATAGATACGGTACTCCATGATGTCCGTGTTATAAAGGTACTCACTCCATACGTTGCATTGCACGCCCTTGATGAAATGTCCTTTACCGGCCGCTGCCAGCGTGTCGGGGACGGGGTTGTATTTATAGACCCGCTCCGCCGTGGTGAATCCTCCGATAGATACCGGGTTGATCTTGTAGTCGCCTTGGAACTGGTCGATATACATGCCCTCGCTGCTGGGGGTCATGATTACCTCGTGGTTCATGCTAGCGGCGGCGATACCGCCTTCCTCACCTCGCCAAGACATTACCGTGGCCGATGGAGCCAGACCTCCCTCGAGGATCTCGTCCCATCCGATCATCTTCTTGCCGTGCTTGTTTACGACCTTCTCCATGCGTTGCACGAAATAGCTCTGCAGTTTCTCCTCGGCCGTATGCTCCTTGTCGCCTTTCAAGCCTTCCTTACGGATACGGGCCTGACAAAGCGGGCATTTCTCCCAGCTCGTCTTCGGGCACTCATCGCCTCCGATATGGAAATACTCGCCCGGGAATAGGGGAGCTACCTCGGCGATCACGTCCTCGAAGAACTGGAAGGGTTCTTCCTTCCCAGCGCATAATACGATGTCTTCCACGCCCCAGATGATACGGGGAGTACCCTGCTTACCCTCGCAAGACAGCTCCGGATAGGCGGCGATAGCGGCCATCTCGTGTCCCGGAAGCTCTATCTCGGGAACGATCGTGATGAAACGATCCGCCGCGTATTTAACGATATCCTTCACCTCCTCTTGGGTATAGAAGCCTCCGTACTCGGTACCCTCGCCATCGATGCGCTTAGAGCCGATCTCGGTCAGTTTCGGATACTTCTTGATCTCGATACGCCATCCTTGGTCGTCGGTCAGGTGCCAATGCATGCGGTTGATCTTGAACAAGGCCAATACATCCAGCTGCTTCTTGATATTCTCTACCGGGATGAAATGGCGGCAGGGATCTAGCATGATACCACGGTAGCCGAAACGAGGCTCGTCCTTGATAGATACGGCCGGAGCGGTCCATGCGATACCTTTCACGGCGGAAAGACTCTCGATCTCGGCGGGCAGCAATTGCAAGAACGATTGCATACCGTAGAAAAGACCTTGAGGGGTCTTGGCCTTGATACGGACGCCGCTGTCGGCTACGTCTAACGTGTATCCCTCGTCGTTTACGTCCAGAGAGCCGTCGATAACCAACGAGATACCGTCGGAGGTCTCTTTGTCGGCGGTAGCTATCTGGTAGCCTGTCGCCGTGTTCATTTTAGCCGCGAAGAACTCGGCTACGGTTTTCGCCTCCGGGGTGGAAGCGTAGATCTTCGTGTTTTTGTTTAGCTTGAAGTTTCCCTCGTTCTGCGTAAGGCTGACCGGTGTCGGGATGATGTTGATACCTTGGTTGTAAGCTTTCGCTTTACCGGGAGCATCATCACACGAGGCCATCAGGCCCAAGACAGCGCCGGCGCAGATTGTAGCAAGGAGCTTTTTCATAGAATTAAAAATTGAAAGTTGAAAATTGAATATTGTTTAGATGTTTTTGAGAGTTTAAAAAGAGAATTGAGAGTTGAAGATAAGATGCCGTTTGGCATCCTTTTCAATTCTCAATTCTCAATTTCCTATTTACCATGCGAAGATAGGATATTCCTTCATGATACCGTTCACCTTCTCACGAACGGCGCCGATAGTCTTATCGCATTCGGGAGCGGCCAATACGGTGTCGATCAGTTCCACGATCTCGCCCATAAGCGGCTCTTTAGCGCCACGGGTCGTGATAGCGGGCGTACCCACACGGATACCGGAGGTCTGGAAGGCCGAGCGGCTGTCGAACGGAACCATGTTCTTGTTCACCGTGATGTCGGCGGCTACCAAGGCTTTCTCGGCCACCTTACCGGTCAGGTCGGGGAACTTCGTGCGCAGGTCGATCAGCATACTGTGGTTGTCCGTACCGCCGGAGATGATCTTGTACCCTTTGTCCGTGAAGGCCTTGGCCATAGCGGCGGCGTTCGCTTTCACCTGTGCTTGGTACGTCTTGTATTCCGGCTCCAAAGCCTCTCCGAAGGCTACGGCCTTGGCCGCGATCACATGCTCCAGCGGACCACCCTGGATACCCGGGAATACGGCGGAGTCCAACAACTGAGACATCTTCTTGATCTCGCCTTTCGGTGTCTTCTTGCCCCAAGGATTCTCGAAATCCTTACCCAGCAGGATGATACCGCCACGAGGACCCCGCAGGGTCTTATGCGTCGTAGACGTTACGATGTGAGCGTACTCCAGCGGGTTGTTCAGTAAACCGGCGGCGATCAGGCCTGCCGGGTGAGCCATATCGATCATCAATAAGGCGCCTACCTTGTCGGCTATCTCACGCATACGTTTGTAATCCCAGTCACGGGAATAAGCGGAACCACCGCCAACGATCAATTTCGGTTTCTCACGAAGGGCTACTTCCTCCATTTGGTCGTAGTCCACCCGTCCGGTATCTTCCTTTACATTATATTCGGTAGCGTGATAGAGAACGCCGGAGCTATTTACTGGTGAACCGTGGGACAGGTGTCCGCCATGCGACAGGTTCAACCCGAGGAACGTGTCGCCCGGATTCAATACGGCGAAGAATACGGCTGCGTTGGCCTGCGCCCCGGAGTGAGGCTGCACGTTGGCCCATTCGGCGTTGAATAGCTTTTTCAACCGTTCGATAGCGATCGTCTCACTTTGGTCTACTACCTCGCAACCCCCATAATAACGCTTGCCGGGATATCCCTCGGCGTATTTGTTGGTCAGACAGCTTCCCATGGCCTGCATGACCTGGTCGCTGACAAAGTTCTCGGAAGCGATCAACTCAATGCCTTTCAATTGGCGTTGGTGCTCCTTCTCGATAATGTCAAAAATGATGTTGTCTCTTTTCATTACCTCTTAAATTGGTTATTGCAATGATATGTTCCTCATTGAAAAGGAATCCTCGCGAATGTACTATATTATTTTAATACTATTTAAAAGATTCCGTTTAATTATTACAGATGCGCCGGAAACGGCTCCGCTTACCACTTGGTGAGGGTTACGTTTCTGAACTCAACCTCCTTACCCTCGCTCTGTAGCCCGATATGGCCTTCCTTCACCTTGTTGGTTCCGGTGTTCTGGTATACGCCGTTGATGTAAACGGTGATGACGCCGTCTTTCACGAAGATGTTCGCCTCGTTCCACTCTCCGGCGGGCTTCTCGCTGGACGGGTTCACGTTCTTTACGACAGGGAAGAAGGGACGTTCCTCTCCCGGGCGTTGCTGGTACTCGACAAGGTCGGAGCCTCCCAGCAGTACGAACAATCCGGCCCTCCCGGCTTGCAGATTACACTCGATCCCGTTCGGGAAGGGGTTCTTTAGGTCTGCGATATGCAGGAAGATGCCGCTGTTTGCGTTGGAATCCCCATTCGGCCAACGCCATTCCACGTGCAATTTATAGTCGCTGTATTTCTCCTTGGTGTACATATAGCCGAAAGGCTGGCCGGTGATGAAGATCTTACCGTCGCGTACGGAATAGACCTGATCGGCGGGGACGGAGTTTTTGTCGACTACGAAATTCCAGTTAGACAGGTCTTTCCCGTTGAACAGTTTCTCGGTCTTCTGTGCGTTCGCCCCATCGGAGAAACAGAAGAGGGAAGCGGCTAATACAGCCAAAGATAGCATTCTTTTTTTCATGGCATTAAACTCTATTTATAGTATGATTAATCAACGATTAGTTTGCGATAGCGTACCCGTTTCGGCTCGGCGTCGCCCAAGGTCTTACGTTTGTATTCCTCGTATTCGGAATAGGTCCCTTCGTAGAAGACCACGTTGGAATCGCCCTCGAACGACAGGATATGGGTACAGATACGGTCCAAGAACCAACGGTCGTGAGAGACGACGACGGCGCAACCGGCGAAGTTCTCCAGCCCCTCCTCCAAGGCACGTAGCGTGTTCACGTCGATATCGTTGGTCGGCTCGTCGAGCAGCAATACGTTCGCGTCCGCTTTCAGCGTCAGCGCCAGATGCAGGCGGTTACGCTCTCCTCCGGAGAGTACGCCGCATAGCTTCTCTTGATCCGCTCCCGCGAAATTGAATTTAGACAGGTAAGCGCGTGCGTTCACCTCCTTGCCGCCCATACGGATGAATTCTTGTCCGCCGGATACGACTTGGTAAACGGTCTTTTTCGGGTCTATATCCTTATGGGTCTGGTCGGCGTAACCTACTTGTACGGTCTCGCCCACCTCGAAGGTCCCCTTGTCGATGCTTTCCATGCCCATGATCATCTTAAATAAGGTAGTCTTACCGGCACCGTTTGGCCCGATGACTCCCACGATACCGTTCGGGGGAAGCATGAAGTTCAAATCATCGAACAGCAGCTTATCGCCGAACGCCTTTGCCACATGCTGTGCCTCGATCACCTTATTGCCCAAGCGAGGGCCGTTCGGGATGAAGATCTCCAGCTTAGCCTCACGCTCCTTCTGGTCCTCGTTCAAGAGGGCCTCGTACGAGTTCAGGCGTGCCTTACCCTTGGCGTGACGGGCCTTCGGCGCCATATTGATCCATTCCAGCTCACGCTCCAAGGTCTTACGGCGCTTGCTGACTTGCTTCTCTTCTTGAGCCATACGCTTCGTCTTCTGGTCTAGCCAAGAGGAGTAATTACCCTTCCAAGGGATACCCTCGCCACGATCCAGCTCAAGGATCCATCCGGCCACGTGGTCTAGGAAGTAACGGTCGTGCGTGATGCAGATAACGGTACCGGCATATTGTTGCAGATGTTGCTCCAGCCAGTCGATCGACTCGGCGTCCAAGTGGTTGGTCGGCTCATCCAACAGCAATACGTCCGGCTGCTGGAGCAGCAATCGGCAAAGGGCCACCCGGCGACGCTCGCCTCCGGACAACGTATCCACCACCTGATCCTCCGGCGGACAACGCAAAGCGTCCATGGCACGTTCCAGACGGCTGTCGAGGTTCCATGCGTCCGTAGCGTCGATCTTGTCCTGCAACTCCGCCTGACGGTTGATCAAGGCATCCATCTTATCCGGATCTTCCAGCACCTCCGGATCGCCGAATCGCTCGTTCACCTCCTCATATTCTTTCAAGGTGTCCACGATCTCCTGCACGCCTTCCTGCACGATCTCCTTCACGGTCTTGCCCGGCTCCAACTTAGGGTCCTGCTCCAGATACCCTACGGAATACCCGGGGGAGAAGACCACCTCTCCTTGATAATCCTTATCGATACCGGCGATAATCTTCAGCAACGTAGATTTACCGGAACCATTCAATCCGATGATTCCGATCTTCGCCCCATAGAAAAAGGACAGATATATATTCTTTAAAACCTGTTTTTGAGGCGGAAAGATCTTGTTCACGCCTACCATCGAGAAAATAATCTTCTTATCGTCTGCCATATAATTTTTTGTGTGTTAATTGGTTCCTTAACTTAAAATAATGGTGTACAAATCTACGTAAATATCTTTTATTTTACAAATGAACAAAGATCATAGGTATCAGATATCTACCGATTGCCAAGTTTGGCGTGTGGAGATTACTCGGTTCAATTCTCTTGTGCAAGAAGCCGGTAGATATGCTATTCCTCGGAAGTTGAGTTTTAGCGTTATCATAAATGAAGGGTAGGAGAGGTTGTGCGGCGTTGTGGTTAGGACTGTGCGATCATGTGGCTTTAGGTTGTGTGATCCTAACGATTTAGGATTGTGGTTCGTCTTCGTCTCGTGAAGATATGTAACCGGTTTATGCATGATTGTAATACGTGATGTAAAGTGCTTATATCTTGTTTCTTGCATTTGCTCCCCATGAAAAAACTAAAATTTACCCCTCTTGAAATTTGTATAATAAAATAAAACTCCCTATCTTTGCACTCGCATTACAAAAGTAACGCACAGGATGATTCGCTAGCTCAGCTGGTAGAGCACAACACTTTTAATGTTGGGGTCCTGGGTTCGAGCCCCAGGCGGATCACTTTTCAAAGTAGCGAAAATGCATAAAGCTCTGATAATCAAACTTATCAGAGCTTTTTCTTTTATATCAAACCTGCATTTTACCGCAAATTGGAACACCTAATACAGGTGAAATCGGAGGACTTAAATTCCTCCAAATTTTAGTCCTCCGAATTGGTGTTTTATTCACTGATTGTCTGCATTTTACGTGATACTATTCATCGCTTCTAAAAGTAACTTTGAACCATTAAACTTTTAAAGTGTATGAGTATGAAAAGAAATTATTTTTCGGTCCTTTTCTACATCAAGAAGGCCAAATTATTGAAAAACGGAGAGGCTCCTATCTGTCTGAGAATAACCGTAAATGGGAAACGCGCGGAAATTCAAATCAAGCGTAGTGTGGAGATTGGTAAGTGGAATGCCCAAAGGGAATGTGCGATTGGTAAGGACAGAAAGCATCTGGAACTTAATCACTATCTGGAAACAGTACGTACCCGCGTACTTCGTATTCATCGTGAGTTAGAGCAGGATGATAAACCTATCACTGCTGAAATTCTGAAGAATTTATTCTATGGTGAGAGCCAAACTCCCAAGATGTTGTTGGAAGTTTTCAAAGAACACAACACAAAGTATCGTGAGTTAATAGGGAAAGATGTGGTGAAAGCTACAGTGCTCCGTTATGAGAGAACCGTACGATATCTTGAGGAGTTCTTGAAAAAAGAATATCAATTAAACGATATTCCTCTTTACAATATTAACCATGAGTTCATATCCAATTTCGAATTCTTTATCAAAACAGAAAAAAATTGCGCACAGAATGCAACTGTTAAATATTTAAAGAACCTAAAGAAAATTATCATATTGGCACTTACAAATAAATGGATGACGGATAATCCATTCTCCGGAATCAGGTTCAAACAAACCCAATCTAATCGGGAGTTTCTCAGCGAAGAGGAACTACATATTATTATGGAAAAAAAATTTAAGATACCTCGTTTAGAAATAGTACGCGACATATTTGTTTTTTGCTGCCTGTCCGGATTAGCATTCACAGATATAAAACATTTACGTCCCGAGCATATTACAAAAGGTCCTAATGGGGAAAATTGGATTCGAAAGCCTCGTGAAAAGACAAATAACATGTGTCACATACCGCTGCTTGACATTCCCGCATTAATAGTTGAAAAATATAAGAACAATCCGATCTGTGTACAAAAGAACATGGTGCTTCCTGTACCTTGTAATCAACTGATGAACAGTTATTTGAAAGAAATTGCCGATATGTGTGGAATTACTAAAAAGTTAACGACCCATGTCGGCCGCCATACGTTTGCATGCATAGCTCTAGCAAATAAAGTGTCAATGGAAACAATCGCTAGAATGTTAGGACACTCAGACATACGAACCACGAAAATTTATGCAAAAGTTTTAGACACTACTGTTTCCAAAGAAATGGAAGTGATGAAGCATAAATTTGCCATATAAATAAGATATCAAAGGGGATGTCGTTTTTTGCGACATCCCCTTTGTTCGAAAGTTATATCTCTCTGAATCTAAACAAATACACGTCTCTTTATTGAGTGTTAGCTCCTAGTAGTATCTCATCTATTTCTTTTTTCATAAGCCAATGGACTATTTCCTAGGTTTATTATCCTTGAATGTAATATCAATCTTGTAGTTGTCATCCAATTCCAGCGAAGCTTCATACTTTTTCCCTTTCTTACTAGTGAACTTGAGATATCCAGTGCGCTTTCCCTGTAACAGCAGGAGCATCTGGTTATCCGTCAGTTCCCTGCCGTTGAAGGTCCGGAACAAAAGAAAAGCGCAATCGGGATCGCCGCATTTGGCCACCTTATTGAAAACAGTAATTGTTTCTGCCCCGCACTTAGGGCATTTACAGTGCAGCAAGTCCGGATGGTCTAGTTTAAGAGTAAGCAGTTCAGACGTGATTTGCCGAGCGTAGGAGTTGATATTTTCCGTGAATGTTTCGGTGGAAACTTCTCCGGTTTCTATCTCATGTAACTCACATTCCCATCTTCCGGTCATGCTCACATTGGCAATCATCTTCTCTTTTACAATACCATATACTTCCAGTCCTTTAGGAGTGGGTATTAGTGATCGTCCGCTTCTTTCCACATAGTGTCTGGTGATAAGCAGTTCGATAATTCCAGCCCGTGTAGCCGGTGTCCCTAGTCCGGAGTCTTTCATCGCTTCTTTCTCTTTTTCATCGCTCAAATTCCGACCACACCCTTCCATTGCCGCAAGCAGACTTGCCTCGGTGAATATCGGCTGTGGCTTGGTTTTCCTAGCTAACGTATCAATGCCAAGAACGGGCAAAGTTTCACCCTCCTTAAATTCGGGCAGGAGGCTTCCTTCTTCTTTTTCATCCGGTTCATTATAAATGCCTCTCCATCCCGGAACCTTGATTTGGCACCCTTTAATTCCGAAAGAGGCTCCGTTACAATCAGCCTGTACAAATAACGTTTCTTTCAGGCATTTGCCGGAGAAAGCCTCCAGCATACGTCCTGCAATCATAGAGTAGATATTCTGCTCGTCAAGGGAAAGGTTCTGAGGAAAGTTCTCCGTAATGATTAATCCGTGGTGGTCTGTCATCTTGCTATCGTTCACACAGTGGCGGTTCAAAATCCGGCTACAGAGATTCTCCGCATGGCGTGCAAAACGGGGATGCTGCTTCAGCAAGGCGATGAGAGAAGGAATCTGTTCAAAGATGTCCTCTGTGATATAACCGCACCCGGTACGTGGATACGAAATGTAGCCGAATTCATACAGCTTCTGGGCAATGTCCAGCGTTTGTTCCGCGGTCAGTCCCAGTTTGGTGTTGGCACTTCGCTGCAGGGCGGTTAAATCGTAAAGTAGTGGAGCTTCTTCCGATACTTGCTTCTTTTCTACCTGCACCACTTTGGCAGTTTTCTCTTCATAGACTTTTTTACGGGCCATGTCGAGGCTTTGCGGTGTATCATACTTTTCGGCACAGGTCATTACAAGTTCTTCTCCTGCCTTTGTTGTGCGTAGTTGCAGTTGGTAATAGGGTTTGGCTACAAAATCCCTATTGTCCAGATATCGGCGGCAAATCATGGCAAGTGCCGGGGTCTGTACCCTTCCCAGAGAATAGTTACTCTTTCCGGCCGCCATGCTCAAAGACAGGCTGGCATTCATACCTACTACCCAATCAGCTTCTCTCCGGGCTTTGGCAGCACGGTACAGGTTGTCAAACTCCCTGCTTGATTTAAGGTTGTTGAACCCTTCCCGTATTGATTTTTCCGTGAGCGAGGATATCCACAGGCGTTTGGTTTCTTGGGTGTACCCCAAATAGTCAAGGACATATCTGGCTATAAGTTCCCCTTCTCTTGCTGCATCCGTACAAATGATCACACTACCCGCCTGATTCAATAATTTACGGATCACGTCCAATTGTTTCAATGCCGACGGATCAGCCTTATAACCCTCTTCTGTTTTTACCTGGCGAACAACCAGTTTGAACGGATGGGGAATAATCGGCAACATCTCCTTTTCCGCACGGATGATACCGTAATCGGAAGGCAGGGCCAAGGCCAGCAGGTGGCCGTAAGTTCATGTAACGGCATACCCGTTTCCACTCAAATATCCTTCCTGTTTCTCCGTTGCGCCCAAAACCCGGGCGATACTGCGTGCCACGGACGGCTTTTCACAGATGCAAATCGTTTTCATCTTAGTTATCTTTTAATGTTGAATGACTATTTTATTTTTACACTCTTGGCCTTTGTCTTTCCCTTCCTCACCTTCTTCTTCGGTTCTTTGGGTACGGAGAGTTTCTCTTTTTTCTCCGATGCCTGTATGCCTTCCGCCAGATTCGGTACGGAGGTCTCCTTTGCCGGGAAACGGCTGATTAAATCCATTGAGAATCCGGTCATCCCGGCATCCAGTTTTACCAGGTCTGACGATTGGAGGTATTTCTCCCCGTTCTTTCTGGCTGCCAGCTCATACATGACCGTTTCACGCCCTTGCAGGATTCCTTCATAATTCTGGTAAGGGAGGTTCGATTCGGACAGGCCGTTCTGACGGAGCATCCCACAAATCTCATCGGGCGGCAATCCCCCGAACTTCCGGTCAAAGGGAGAAGATAGGATATATCTGTATGTCGCCAGGAGCTGTTTTTCGTGGCTCATATCGGGGCATCCTTCGTATCCCTGCAGTTGCCTTATCTTTTTTGCAATACTGCCAAGACTCTTGAAAGTATTCCTGTCCCTATCCTGAAGAGGCATCCTGCCAATCCGAACCAGCTCCGTCTGGATGCGGTTCAGGTTGGATACTTCCCATTTATTCAACAGGCTACTGCGGTTGTTCAGGTACTCATCCCGGAGGATGGCAACCGGATTCCTCGTCTGGAGGAACAATCCGATCCGTTTTCCCCATGAGGGTTCGTGAAGGTTGGATGCACTCCAGCGGATCGTATTGAAACGATAGGCGTCCATGAATTTCCTGAAAGGGTTCCGGTTTGTGAACAGGTTCCTGAAAGTCTGCAGGAATGCTTTTCTTCCGGCATCCCTACGGCTGCGTGGTATCTCGTTTTCGGGAATGAATGTGTTATTTATCAATTCCATAAGCACTATAACTTTGGCTTCGCCTGCTTTTTGGGAGAAGCGTTTTTTGTCTTGACTTTTTTCTTTTCATTGTTACGTGGAGATTCGGGTTTGTTATGTAGTTTCACGGCTGCTTGAACCTGTATAATATCCTTCGAAACTCCAACAGACCGGATTGTCCGTTGATAATCCTTCCGGACCCCATCCCGGTTTAACAGTGTCCCGGCCAATGACTTGGCTGCGTTTTGCAGTTCATCCATCTTCTGTTGAAAAGGATAATCCCGGCGCAGATCCTTTTGCCGGATAATCTCACGGATACTTTTCTCCACGGGTAAGAAATCCTTTTTATAGGCAAACGATTCGTCCGCCGGTAAATGGGCATATCCTCTGTCAGCTATATCCTGAAGAGTCATGATATTCCAGTTTCGGGCGGAGAGTTCCAGTGCGTTAGCCATAATAAACCGGTCGAGGTTTTTCCCTGTAGGATGCATGTCGAAAGTGACGGACGGCTTGTAATTCGCCAGAATTTCCATTGCCGCTTGCGGCATGGAGGTTTGATTCCCGTTGGAGAGTTCCAGCATCCGGCGTGATACGGTTTCTATCCGGTAGATATTCAACGATTCCACATCCTGTAGAGAGCCTGAGTAGAAATTATCCGCCGTTGATTGCAGGTAATCCCGAAACTTCCTCGTTCCGGATAATCCATCATTGAATACCCGGATACCTTGTTCCGTTTCAACGATGGTATAGAATTGTTTGGCCTGTTTCCCTGATGCGACCTTTTCCATTGCATCCTCATAAGTAACAAAACGCTTATAGCCAGGTGAGTGGTCCAGTGCCTGAAAATTCTCTGCCGTCAGTTCCTTTTGGCATGCTCTCAGGTAGGCCGCTTTCCGCAGAGGAACAGAATTGTTTTCTGTGATACCTCCGTGAGAAACGATGAAACGAAGGGCTTTCTCACTGTCTTTTACCGGCAGTTTGCTGGTGAAAGGAATGTCCTTGGCGGGTATTCCCTCAAAATGCAGCAAAAGGTTATCCGGCACCGTTTTCTGTTCCATGGCTATCCGGGCGACAAGATCCATAAATACCGGAAAAGAGTCTTTATCCGTCGGGACATATGCTACGACCATGACAGTCGATACCCGCTTATCGGGCAGCAACTCTATAAACAGGCTTTTCAAATCTTTTTTTTCGGTTAGTCTGTCTTTTATTTTTTCCATCCATGCAGGCATGACAATCAGTTTTAGATACGGGGATTATGTGACTTGTTACGGCGGAGAACAGCCTTTTGCTTTTCCGATGCCGCCGATCCGGTCAGCTGCAATGGCGGACAGGTCAGTTTATATGCCAGACCAAGTATCCTGTCGGCAAGTTGCTGCTGTCTGTTTTGGATATTATAGAATGCTTTCTCACTATATCCTTTTTGGGATTGCAGTTCAGACATTTCCTGATCCAGTGGTTTGAAATCACCTTTGTAGGCGAATTCTCTATAACTCTCATTGGAATTGAAATCTGCCGGCAGACCGTATTCCCGTATGAAGAGCAGATTGAATATCTCTGCATTCTTCGACGTTATCGATAAATGGTAATCTTCCGTGAACTGTTTGAAGGCATGATAAGTCGGTTCTATGGGATAGCCGCCCTTTTTCAGCAGTTCGGATTGCTCTATGGGATACAATGGCATTTTCGCCAATTCCCCATAGAAAGGATTGGATTGGAAAAAGCTCAGATGCTTCTGCATATAATGTTCCGTGCTATGGTTCGGATTGGAAATGTAGAATTCCCTGATCCGTTCCAGAGCCTGTACTTCCGGAGTGAAGAACCGGTCAGCCAGATATTGCAAATAGCATTGTTTGTAGACAGCTCCTTCATCCGTGGCAGGCAGGTAAACGGCACCTTTGGGAGTCTGTATGGAGATGACGGGCTCTATCTCTCTATTCTGCCGGTTATCCGGTGAAATTCCATAATCACGTTTTAAAATGTAGGCTGCCTGATCACGGATCAATGCTTTTACCTTCTCCTGTTCACCCTTGTTTTCTGCCGGAATATTCTGTAACGCATTAAACTGTGAGTTAAAAGAGTTCTTATGCATGAACGGAATTTGTCCGGTTATATAATCTATTCTATAAATTCCGGCTGTTTCTTGTAAAGACAGCAGCCGGAGTATCTGGGCATTTGCGATACTTGTAACTGTTCCATAGGAGGACGCGAATTTGTCATAAGCGTCAAACGTCGGTTCTATGCGATGGCTCCTGTCCAGTCGTGCATTTCTCAGGATAGCCGCATCCAGATATTGCGCTTTATCCGGTATAAAATCGTTTGTATATAATGAGAAGGGATTGGTGGATGTCTGAAACGCCTTTATAGCCTCTACATTCGGATTAGCCAGTTTGTACAGGTTGACAAACTCCGGTTTATCTTCGTCCGTAATAAAAAAATGGTCGGCCAGATGTTGCATATAGGAATGGCAGCACATCTTTCCGTAACCAGAATATTCAAACAAAAGCACTCCTTTTGCGGTTTCTACAGCGGTCAGGGTTTCTGACGGATCATCATGGAGGGTATTCTGTGCCAATGCGAAACGTTTGGCTTCCGGCTGTACAAGCAGGTAGTCCGCAAGCCCGCTGGATACCAGCATGGGCAGGCTTTTTTCTGCATCGCGTGAATAAAGGTATTCCAATCCTCTGAGTGGGACATTGTTTTGCATGCTTCCTCCGTTCTCACTGATAAATTTAGGTACCAGGCTGTTATCCTTGTCAAAGGGACGGATATCCGGGCAGGTTACTCCTGAGGGAAACTGGTAACGACACAAATCAAGATCAGGCAGGTGGCTTTGAACGAGGGATAGTTTGTACATTTCCCTTTGCCGCCGTAAATATTCGGTAAATCTTTGATTTGCCATCGATACTTCTTTCTCCGGTATCAGGTGTATTTCCAGTTGCCGGGGTTTTCCTTTGGAGTCCTGAGCAACAAAAAAATGAAGGATAAGTTCGGGATTTTTCTGTTTCATGTTTTTTCTTTTTATTAATGATTATAATTTGATTAATCCGGATTTCTTTCTTGCTTCTTTTTTCGCCTCCTTCTTTTCCGGTTTGGAAGGTTCGTATCCCCGGACATTGTATTCTGTTTGCAGGATTCTTCCGGCCACATCCTTTGCTGTTTTTTGGAGGGCTTCGGAAAGTGGCGAATGCTCTGATTTTTTCAAGTAGGAGTGCGTCAGTTTCTCCAGTATCTTCTCAAAGCTGTTTTCATGGATAAACCCGTAGCCGGGTTTGGAGATGTCAATGCCATTCTTGTAGATTTCATCCAGACGGGCAATATCTGTCATGAGTTCGCTTCTATCCAGATTGAACCTGCTTAAGAAATTATCATAATCGCTTTTGTCGGGTTTCATGGAACACCGGACGGATGGAGAATGGTCTTTCATGAGATCCTTTGGATAATAGACAGCTTCCGAGGGGATGAAACAGTGTGGCATCTCCGGTGTGAACATGGCAGCGCATTGTCTGGAATCTTCCACTATGATATTGTTGGCGGTGCTGAAATAATAGATCTCAAGGGAGTCAACACCTCTCAATGCTGATGAGAAATAATTGTCTGCCAGATATTGCAGATACCGTTCCATGCAGTGGATTCCCCTTCCGGTATCATCGAATAAAAGCACACCGTTCCCGCTTTGTATGGCGGTAACCGTTCTCTCCCGGGTATTGTCCATCTTTTCCGAATGATAGTGTATGTATGCCTCCAGTACTTTTGCCGTGTCGGCACTGTCATTTATCCTTTCCAGCAGAGCAACCGTATCAAACATGTGTATGGGTAATCCCCTTGCAGAGATTTCATGGGCGAAAACAAGACTTCTGAGCGAAATGGAAGGGAGTTCCTCCAATTCCCCGTTATACATGACTTCATGTATGACGGAAGGAGTATCCATATCGATGTCTTTGTCCATTTGGAGACAATAGATGGTTTCTTCCGGGATATAGGTCCCGCCCAGTGCGAGTTCCGCCTGCTCCCTCAGGTAATTGCCGCACAGCATATCCTGGTTCTCTCCGGATATATGGCTGTAATCAACCACTTTACCCAGCTCGTCGTTTACATTAAAAAGAATGGTATCGTTTGTATTCATATTCTTCTGATTTATAAAGTGAATGATTAAGAGAGTTTACGCCCTTTCGACGGGCCGGTAGCTTTTTCATTTTTTATCTTATGCTCCACCTCCTGCTTTTCCTCCAAGTCTATGGCTCATGGAAAACAGACCATGCTCTTGTCCGGGCAGCAAAGGGAGATTCTTTTTTGCTTCATGGATTCGTCATCCAGCCGGATGCGGACAAAGTAGTCCATCTCTCCTTTTCCGGTTTCCTTGATGGTGATGACTTTTCCTTTATAAGGAACGGGGCCTGTTCTTCCGGATCGTTCTCTACAATCCGTGCCCCGATACAAATCTGACTTTTGGATATCATATTTCCTGTTACTATTTTAAACGGTTCATATGTCGTTTGGGGTTCTCCGGCTTTTTGACAGCTCTCGTTTTCTTATTTCTATCCGTGGGTAGCGGATGGAGCAGTTCCTCTTTCAAGGTATAGGTCTTGACGGGGAAAGGCTCGGATGAGTTCTTCATCCGGTTCCGTTCGAAGTCCGCCATGCAGTATTGCAGGTGTCTGACCGCCTCCCGGTTGTTCTCCGGGATATAAAGCGCATAACCGGAAGACAATACTGATTTCTGCACGTCATTCAGTCTCCGGTTCCCCACGGTAAATTCTACCATCGGATCATCCAGCATGTTCTTGAGGGAACGGTGCCCCCTCACATCGAAATCCCTTTTCAGAATACTGTCGGCGGCCTCCCGGATTTCCATGGAGGCTTGTTTGAATTCCTTCCTATCGAAATCAGCCGCTGATCGTACCTGCGTTATTCTTTCGAGTTTCCGGGCAACTGGCAATAACTCCTTAAAGTAGGTAAACGGCTGCTCATGAATATTCATATAACCGTTCTTCATCACGGTCAGCAGCCGGTAAATGTCCCGGTTGGAAGGGATGATTTGCGCGCGTACGTCCGGATCGAAATGGAATTTGTCAGCCAGTTCCATAAATCCGTCAGCCGTCGTTTCCATCGGGCTGTAAAATAGAGGAGTCAGCCCATTAATAAACTTGTCCGGCAATTTGGATTGGGGCACGTGGTTCTCACGCTGGAATTCAAAAGAATTATTCAGCTGCCGGGCATGGTCGATCCGGTAGGATGCGTCAATATGGGCTGCCAGCTCTTCCGTTACATACGGATATTCATAGACACCCAGATGGCCGATGTCGTAATGCGGATCGAAGTAATGGTCGATGATATGCTGCAAACATTCCCTGAATCCTTCTTTTCCGATTTCATTGCCGGAGAATATCAGATACCCGAAGTCATTCTCCACCACTTTCAGCGGTGTCCGGAAATTCGCCTCTCCCCGGTAGATTTTCTGCCTTTCGTCCTGGGATCTGCGGAAACTCATATAATCGGCTTCCTGCACGAAATACTTTTTCAGGATGCTGCAATCGGTATCTCCTTTATATCTGGAGCAGTAGACAGCGTCCGAGAGTGAGATCTGACGGGAAGGGTACTGAAAGCTCCGCTGCAAGTAAGGCAACAGCTCCTGCCGGATATACTTGTCCAAAGGCATGTGTGTATCCGGTGACGGCACATCCCTCATCCAATTCAGGTCATACCGTACCATCTCCACATCCGGCACATACGTACAGCTTTTGACTTCGTTGACATTGTCCGACAGGAACTTATGAAAGGCGGCATCCGTTATCTCCCTTTGGTTTCCTTCGACGAACCTGAGTGAGTTGCCCGGTAACGGTGTATAATGGTGATACCGGTCTATCGCAATGAATATACTGCCCGGTCTTTCGGGGTCGAAAAATGAATTTTCCATTTGGTCTCTCTTGTCCATGTTTCTACAGTTTAGGATGGGTATGTGTTTTCTTTTTCACGTCCCGCTTTTTATCCAAAGCCTTTTCGATAACCGCTTTCACCTTGAATACCTGCTTGTTTGTAGGCGGTTCTTTAGAGAATACGATCCGGGAGAAATCCCCATTCACCCATGCATAGGAATGGGACGGGTTGTCCCTTGCCTCTGCGGGCAGAAAGAGCACATGTCCCGCCTGCAATACCTGCCGGTGAGGGGTAAAGAGGCGAACACCGTCTACCATGACACTGTCCATCGGGTCACTGAGAATCCTTTCGACCGTCCGGTGTCCGCGTACGTCGTAGAACCGCTTGAGGAGTTTATCCAGCTCGTCCTTATCACGGCTGTTTTCCTCTATCTGTTCACGTATTTCCGGTGTCGCGGGTCGACGGGAGAGTTCGGTAACTGTGCGTTCCTTGTCCGCCATCGCATCCAACGCATCAATAATATTACAGTTGCGGTGGCTGATGTCACAGTGCGCATTGTGGCAGAAACTGCGGAAATCTTCCGGGGTAGGCTTCATCTCATTACGGTATGCCAGCTCCATCTTTGGGAGTCTGTCCATCTTCAGGTAAGGATATTCAGTGAACAGGTTCCCGCCCGGATTGACAGACGGCCCCTGTCGGAGGATGCCTTCCGCCCTGTAAACATGGACGGGACCGAGGTTGAAATGGGGATCAAAGTAATGATCCGCCACAAGCTGCAGGAATTTCTGCATATTTGCCTGCCCTTCCGCCGTATGGGTGAAGAACAAAAAGCCGTCAGCGGTTTCTATGGCTGTATAGGATTGTTCGGGTTGCTTCATAATTTTATAATTTAGGGGAATTGTTCTTTTTCGTTTTTGTTTCTTTTTTCAAAGCGGCGGTATATGGGATGATTCTGCCGTTTTTCTCTTGATACACAGCTTTACCTGCCGGAGATTTGGAGTATGCCATTACCCGGTTACATTTCTTGTCGGCATGGAGAAAGTGCAAACCGGGCATTGATTCGGAGATTTTGGAAGAGTAGATCCATTTGCCTTCCAGAAGGGCTTGTCTCATGGCCTGGCTGGCATCGGCTCCCCCAATGAGAAACGGAACGCTTTTGTCATTCAGTGCTCTTTCCAATGTACGGTGTCCCCTTACATCGAATTCCGTTTGGAGAATATTCTCCGCTTTTTGGCGCATTTCATCCAGCACATCGACCAAATTCAGACCGGAGGATTGTCCGTTGATGCAGTTGTCTATCCGGGTGACATACTCTTGAAATACATTCCGGTATCCGAAAGCCGGATCAACCACAAGGTCACGCTTGAATCCGTTTTCTATCAAATACAGCAGTTTGCTGATATCCGTATTGTTACGGTTTGCAGGGCATCCGGCAAATTCTGTCAGGCGAAAGAATTCAGAAGCGGTCGGCTCCATATTCGTTTCAAACGTCTGCTTCCACAGGTTCCGGTCACGGAACGTATCTTTTGAGAAGATGGTTTCATCAAAGTCATATTTCCCTTTCCCGTTTTGAGGGTTCTTCCGGTAACAGGCATCCACCAAGGGACAGATATCGTCGGACAGCCTGTTGACCTGGTATTGCCTGACGGGACCGGGTTCGCTATGAACCCGGAAATAGTTGCCGGATAGTTGCTGGTAAAAACATTTTAATCCGTCCCGTCCAATTTGGGTATCACTGAAGAACAGGATTCCTTTGGAAGTCTCCACCGCATGCAAGGGTAATTTATAAACCGGGTTATAGTCATATCGGACAGCCAGTTCGTCCTGTCTCCTGTGAAAATGGAGCAGTCCGTCCAATTGCTCTGCCGTCAACTTGGGTAGCTCGCCGGATTCCATGAGGATGTCGCTGCGTGACTGTGCAAACAGTACATTCCTCAGATTGGTGCTTATCAGGGGAACCAGTCCCTTCTCACGGACATAGGGCAGAAAGAACCGGTTGATATATTCTTTCTTGGCAATATCCCCTGTAAGGACAGGCACATCCGTCATTTTCGGGAATGAATAGATTTCCAGACGGGTATCCGGTACAAAAACGGCATATTTGGCTTTTATCGTTTCCCGGCTGAACAGAGCCATGAACGTATAAACAGGGTCTTGCCTGTCGGGATCGGCAGAATAGAGTATATAGGAGGATTCCGCATGAGGTTTCTCCTTGCCGGTTTCATAACCGACAAGAAGATAGCCTTCACCGTCTTTCTTGAAAAGCTCGTCCAGCTGCTTGGGGTCATCAGAAAGATAGGCTGCCATATTATTACATTTTAGGGATTATGGACGGCTTGCGGGTACGTGTTTTCTTTTCCGCTTGCCGGGAGGCTTCTTCCTTTTTCAAAGGCTTCCCGGCTATTTGTACCGGCCCGTTTGTCTGCTGCTCACCGTTGCTGACCTGCTGTTGTATCTGTTTCCGCCCCTCTTCCAGCTTCTTGGTGCTTCTTTCCCAGAGGAATTCAACACCCCGCTCGGCGGCACTCATCTGAATGGATGTGGTATAATAGTTCCCGTTATTGGACTTGAAACGGATAGGCACTTCCTCTCCACGTAAGGCGGCTTCATATTCTGATGGGGAAAGCGTATAATCTTTTACCTTGCGGGGAACGCGTACCTGCTCTACGGGCATGTGAAACAATTCATTCGTTACCGGGTCTTTGGAAAGGTAGCAGGGCCTGGTTTCCTTGGTGCGGTAATCAATGACCATGTCGACTGTTTTACCCAGGTTGCCGGTCTGGTTTAATGTCTTGAGATCGTCCTCCGTCAATGTGTATCCCCTGTAATCTTCACCCACTTTGGGAGCCTGACGGATATAATGGATGTCAAACTTGACCACACCGTTCTCATCACGGAACAGGGAGAGTTTAGCATCACCACTTTCACGACCCAGCTCGGAAGGTTTGGCTATATGGAAGGCTACAGCGGAAGATTTCCCTTGCAACATCCTTTCAAGACTGTCCTTCGAATTTTTCAGGACATCCGGGGTAATGCCATATCTGGCAGCCTGTTCCCAATTGATTTCCCGTTCATTATAACGGTGGTTGTTATACACCCTGGTCGAAGCCAGCTCTTTTCTTACCGCTTCGTTCTGTGGTAGCTGCGCTGCCTCTATTTTTTCTTTGGCCTGCTCTACAGGTGTTTCTTTCGGGATGTTGTACAAGGAGTAACGTCCCGGATTGTTGTAATGGTAGAGAAAGTTCTTTCCGAAGTTGGTGAAGAAGTTACCTCTCTGGTCCACCTTGATGAACTGGCCTTTGTCCGCTTCATTGGCTTCGAGCGTTTCCAGTTCGCCATTCGCTGCGATTCCTTTTACTCCTTTGGCTTTCTGCTCTTTCTTGTCATACGCCATCAGATACCCGTGTTCCTGAGTTGCCCCGTTGTTTTCAGGGGCTAAGTTTACATTGTCCATATACGTTAATTTTAAAGATTAATGAATCATTTGCAAGGGTAAAATTACTATCTTTGCCATTAAATAAATTGATTATGAAGAAGTTGTCATTGATTGTCATGTTCTGTCACTTATTGTCATGTCCGGCTTTTACACAATCCCCGTCGAAGGAGTTCAGAAGCGGACTCAGTTCAATCATCTGCCGTATCCATTCCGCCCGGCAGTGAAAATCTTTCGTATGAAACAGCCGGTTGCCGGTAACCGTACTGGCTGATTATCCTATTATATTCCCCTTGAATGAGAGCCGGAGGAGGTTTGCCCTCTCTTCCGGTTTCGGAATAAGGATGCATCCGGTGAGAAAGAAAAGGGTACTCCATGCCGGAGTGGATATAGCCGCACCTTATGGCACGCCGGTCTATGCTTCGGGAAACGGGAAGGTCGTTGAAGCCCGGTACAGCAGCAGTTACGGCTGGTACGTCGAAATCCGGCATGCGGGTGGCTTTTCCACGCTGTATGCGCACTTAAGTAAATTGTACGTGAAAAAGGGAAACATTGTCCACATGGGTCGGCGTATCGGCAATGTCGGGCATACCGGTATCGCGACCGGCAATCACTTGCATTTTGAACTGAGAAAAAACGGGAAGTCGCAGAATCCCCTGCAATGGGTGATACTGAGGGATTCACGTTATAAAAAGAGCCATTAATCCAATTCGTTATACAATGAATATTGAAGAAGCTAAACGCATTCCGTTGGAGGATTATCTCCGGCGCATGGGATTTTCCCCGGTCAGACAACACGGGGACAGTATCTGGTATTGTTCTCCTTTCCGTGAGGAGAAGACACCTTCTTTCAAGGTGAGCACATCCCGCAACCTATGATATGATTTCGGTATCGGACAAGGAGGGGACATCATCACCCTGACGATGGAGCTACAAAAGACGAAGAATATCTCTTATGCATTAAAAGCGATAGAGGGACATTTCCCGGCTGCTTTCCGGCCTGCCACCTCTGTCAGGAAGCCAGAGCCGCAGGCTGCCGGTTACCGGCAGGTACGCGTTGTTCCGCTGACGAACCCGGTCTTGCTGGATTATCTCAAGGAAAGAGGTATCTTAGCCGAAATTGCCCGGAAGACTTGCAAGGAAGTGCATTTCGAGAACAAGGGCAAATGGTATTTTGCCGTGGCCTTTGCCAACCGGAGCGGCGGGTATGAGATCCGCAACAAATACCTGAAAGGGAGCATCTCTCCCAAGGAGATTACACATATTAAAAACGGCGGCGACCATTGTATCGTAGTCGAAGGTTTCATGGACTACCTGTCATACCTCACACTCAAATCAATGCGCCCCGGCAGCGGGCAGCCTGCCGATTATATCGTATTAAATTCGGTCAGCAATGTAAACAAGGCTATCCCGATATTAAAAGAATATAAGAGTGCTTTCTGTCTGCTGGATAATGATCCTGCAGGAAAGCAAGCATTCTGCCAAATGACAGAAGCCGGATGTCCGGTTAAGGACAAGTCGGACTGTTATGCGGAATATAATGACCTGAATGATTACCTGCTGGGAAAGAAGATGGTTCCGGAGAACCGGCAACGCCATGCCGGAAACACTTCCACCAAGGAAAGGTCGCAAACGAAACAGCACGGTTGAAAATTATAACAAAGCTGTCACCGCTTAAAGCATAAAAAGAGGGCCAAATCCGGTTAGACAGATTTGGCTCTCTTTATTATTTCAGCCTCCGGTTAACTTCCGGGTAGCTGTTTTTAGTAATTTCTAATCAGCAGCTCGTTGACCGTTTCCCTCTTCTCGGCAATGGAGCAAATGGAACGGAAGATACTGATCCGCTGGATATGGAAACCGGCATAGAGGTCGTCGAAGAAGGTATTCTCCGGATTCTTCTGCCGGGGATCGGAGTTGGAAAGCATTCATTTGCCACCCGCTTCGTCTATTTCCTTACAGAAATCTGCCAGGGCGCCCTGCTCTTCGTCCCCGAAGTCCTGCGGCATATACGAGGTACAGGCATTACTCTCATTGACCGGCTTGTAAGGCGGGTCAAAATAAAAGAGGGATTTGGTTCCGATATACTTTCCGGTCTGCCGGTAGTCACCGTCCAGAATAATGACATCCTGCAACAGCTTATGGTTAAAGCGGATCAGTTCCTCTTCCAGCAGTTTCACCCTTCCACCGAAACCGAAGGTGACGGACAGCTTTCCCTTGCGGTTCACGGAGTAGATGCCGTTATAGCAAGTGCGCATAAAGAAGATAAACAGGGCGGCACGGGTGATGTTATCCGGGGTACCTTCATTGTAATAGGTACGTTTCTCCATGAAGTAGGCTTTTCTTCGGGCATGTTCTTCCAATGCGATGTATTCCTCCTGTATCCGGGCAAGCACCCCGATCAACTCTTCCGGGGATTCCTTGATGATGCGGTAGACATTGACCAGGCTCTCGTTGGAATCATTGATGACGCAGCGGATTTCCGGATAGGTTTGTCTTATTCAGAAGAACAGGGCACCGCCGCCGACAAACGGTTCTACGTATGTATCCATCTGCCCAAAGTCTTTCGGAAGCGATTCGATCAGTACGGGGAGCAGTCTTCTTTTGCCTCCCACCCAGGGGAAGCAGGGTTTTCCCGGCAGAGCAGCCGGAGAACTTTTCTTTACTTTTTCCATGTTTACAACATTTAAATGATTAATAAATTATATAGGGATTATTCATCTTCTGCCGTTTCCAGCAGGTGTTTCAGGTTGGGATCATTCTCAATGCGGAGCAGTTCTTTCTCAATAATCTGCGCCACATCTTCTTTGATTTGATAGTAGTTCCTTTCGATTTCCTCTTCCATGTGGTCCTTACCGTCCGCACCGGTAAAGTCCGTGATCACCGGGATTTTCCGGTAGGCTTTCGTTTCCGCGGCTACCTGTTCGTTATCCACTATGATTTCGGCATGGAATATCTTCTGATTTATCTTTTCATCGAAACTGTCGCAGACCGAACCGACAAATTCCCCCTGCGAGAGGTTGGATATCTTGGAGGCGGGGATGAGCGAGTCGAGCTGGGTAGAGATATTGGTCGAGGTGTCCTCCCTAGTCATATTGATGGACTTGCGCTGTTGGAGTATTTTTCCGAACCTTTCCGAGAGATTCTTTGCGGTTTCACCCACTACTTGCCCGGCAAAAATATTGCCGATTGTATTTTGGATCACACGCGCCTCCTTATCGCCGTAATCCCTAACGAGTTGGCTGTAGTCTTGGGCACCGAGCATGACAGCCACCTTGTTGCTCCGGGCGGTGGCTATCAACGTGTCAAGCCCTTTAAAATAAATAGTTGGAACCTCGTCCACCAGGATGGAACATTTGAGCTTGCCTTTCCGGTTCACCATCTTGACGATACGGGCATTGTACAACCCCAATGCCGCCGAATAAATGTTCTGGCGGTCAGGGTTATTGCCTACGCACAGTACTTTGGGGGCATCCGGATTGTTGATATCCAGCGTGAAGTCATCTCCGGTCATGATCCAGTAAAGGGCAGGTGAAATCAACCTGGACAGCGGAATCTTAGCGGAAGCTATCTGGCCTTGGAGCTGCTCCATCGCACCGCCTTTCCAGGCATCCATAAACGGGGAAAGATAATTTTCCAGCTCCCGGTAAGAGGTAAGGATAGTGAACAGGTCGGAATATGGCTTATTCAACAGCTCGATGGCATGCGGGAAGGTGCAGTACTGTCCGTTTTCAAAAATTTTCAAATACCAGATCACGGCAGCGAAGAGCACAATCGGGCTTTCCACAAAAAAGTCCCCCTGCTTCTGAATCCAACTCTTATTCAAGTTGAGCATGATCACATAAGCTGATTCATAGGCATCCGCAATATCGGACAGGAATGAGGGATTAAGCGGATTACACCGGTGACTGTGGCGTGGATCATCAAAATTAATGACATAGAAACCGACCGGCTTGGCATATTTATCTTTATTCTTAAGCAGCTGGTTATAAGCGATCAGGCTTAAATCCGGAAATTTGAAGTCATAGCAATAGAGTGCATAGCCTTTCTCTATTTGCTGCTTGATGAACTGGTTGATGACACAGTAGGATTTCCCGCTACCGGGACATCCCACCACAATGCATCCCCTCTGCGGGGATACGACATTAATCCAGCCATTGTGCCACTTTTTCTTGTAATAGAAACGTGTCGGCAGGTTCACCGAATATTCATTGGCGATCAAGCGGGTTTCCTGCATGAAGCTCTCGTTCTCATCATTAAAGACGTCATCCATGAGCTGGTTCTTCAGCAAACGGGTAATCCAGACTCCGGCGGTAAGCAGGCAGATATATCCGGCGGCTACGGTAGCTATATATGATAAGGTAAGAAGCGTAACAGAGAAACGGGTTGTCAATAAGAACTCACTACCGAAAAAGAGCAACACTCCGGCTGTAAGATAACAGCCGATATGCTTTCATGACATCTCCACATCTTTCCGTCCTTTAGCTCCCATACAGGAGAAGAAGAGGAAGAGCAGGCTGAAGGATTTGCTGACCAACGAGTAGGAAAACAGTCCCGTATCCCGTTGGAAGTTGAGCAGCATCTTGTCCACCACGCCGATAGTCAGATTCATGGAAAGAAAGTAGGGATAACAGAAATAATAAACATTCATTACTAAAAAGATGATGCTGACAGCCCTCATAAAGTCGAGGTTCTTATTAAGTCCTCTGGTTTCGTCCTGTGACATATTATCTTAATGGATTAATAGTGATACATTGTATTAGCCGAGATGCGGACCTTTGCGCTTTCTCTTTTTCTTTTTTCCGTAAGGGCTTTGGGGCAGGTCTTCTGCCGAATAAGGATAGGATTCCGGTGAGAAGATGTCCAGCATTCCTTCCACCAGTCCCGGTTCTTTTGTTTCCGGTCCAGTCGGATGCAAGACAGGCACTTCTTCTTCCTTTCCCGATAGAACCACACCATACTGCCGGTTGACGACCGATGCCGAGTATTCCTTTCCCAATGCCGAACCTTTGAATACGGTTCGGGAGGTATGGTCAATATAAGTAACTCCATAAATCACTCCCGCAGCGTTCTCATAAAGCATGGCGGTGATGCCTTTCTTACTTAAAGCCTGCAGGAATTCCTGACGGGTATCCTGTTTCAGAGCCGTGGCAATCGCTTCTTTCGTCCCCTCGGGTATCGGATGTTTTGCCATCCATTGCTTACTTTTGAAAAATTTCTTTTGAAGTGCCGCATATCCTACACTCTTGCCGATCTTGCTGGATTTGATGGCTACGCCCACCCGGTCACCCTTCTCATCGGTAGCCGCATAAACCAGTCCGTGGCAGGTCTTCCCCTCTATCGTTTTACGGGTTTCTTCCACCGTCACATGGAAAAGACCGAGCAGGGCTTTAAATTCCTTAATGGATTGGAATTTGTACCCTTGCATGACGGGCTTGACCACACCTGCTATCTGGTGCTTGATATCCCCTTTATGGTAATCAACGACAGCCAGCGGCAAAGATTCACGACGTTCCTGTTTCTCGGCAGGCAACAAGTGGTATTTTCTTTCCAGCTCCCGGCAAACGGTGGTAGAGCGTTGCCACTCTTTATAATCATTGATTTTCTTTCCTTGCCCGTCGATGCGCAGGGAGACGATATGGATATGGGGCCTGCCGATATCCTCGTGCCGGTAGATGATATAGGGCTGGTCGCCATACCCCATCATTTCCATGTATTCCTGCCCGATGGCTGCCAGCTGCTCATCAGCCAGTATATCGTCCGGGTGCGGATTGAGTGAGACATGGATAACCGGTTTCTCGGTGCGACGGTTAGCAGCCAGGTACGGTTCAAAGGAACGCATGCAATGCTGGATGGACGGATGACCGTCTGCCGGTTCCATGATCCGGTTTCATGACAGTAGCCGTGCCTGCTGCTTGTCCACTTTTTCGTGATTATAATATAATGCCCCGTAGACAGAGGCTCCTGATGTTATTTTTGCAACCATTGTTCGAATTCTTGGGTGAGACGGATAATCTCCCGGTTCAGGGATATTAGTTCAATAGTCAGTTGCTCCAATTTATAGAGCATGGCGAGGGCTTTCTTCTCGGAGAGTCCGGTATGCAAGGTCTTGACCGCCTGGTTATAGTTCACACCTATGCGGCGGTATTCGCTTTGCAGGTTGGTCAGCTTGATGTAGTAGTCCGTTGCCACCTTGTCGATCTTTACGACTTTCATCGGTTTGTCAAAGAGGGCGGAAAGGATGAACTGGGATTTGTTTTTGGCTCCCGAGTTCTCGAAAAGCCTTTCGAACTCGATGTTCTGGAATTCGTCCAGGCGGAAACCATAATAGTAGGAATGAAGCTGGGATTCCTCCTTGGGAGTCCGTCCGCCTCTTCATTTGCCTGATTTGTCAGCCTGCACAGGCTTGCGCGTATTACTGATCTTTGCCATACTTTTAAGTGTTTCATTTATTCGGCAGCAAAATAAGTGATAATATTCATACGAACCTAAAATCGGGAAGTGACTACAACTGACAGGAGATGACTATTTGTGACAGGGGGATTTTTACTCTCTGCTCACTTCCCGATTCCGCAGTTCACGATATTCTTTTCGTAGGCTTCCCGGAGTTTTGGGAGCAACACCGAGAGGCTTTTCTTACGTCGGGCAAGATCCGCACGCAGGTCGTAAGGTTTGGGGAGGTTGACATGAAAGAACAACCCGAATGCCGTCACCAGTGAAGCGAATGACTGTCGGTTTCCTGTACCGTCCGTAACCAATCCGGAATAATCCAGTGAGGCAATCAGTTCCATCAGATTGGCAAGGGAACCCTTCCAGTAAAGTGGGGGCAGATCCAGCCCCTTCCCTTTCGTAAGGGAGGGGACTGTGTGGTATTCGGGATGTTCCACGGAAAAGTGAAGTAGTCCGATTTCCGTCTTGACAAGAGCCGCAGCTTTCGTCAGACAAATATGCAGGTACTTCCCGGGTATCTCCTCTGCCATGTTCAGGCAGGTGTCCAGTTCCAGCTCCAGATAGTATAGGTGTCTGAGTCTTTCAAAAAGGGGCATTTCACCCTTTGCAAGTCGTAGCAGGTAGTCAAGGAACTCATCATAGGCGGATGACAATATGTTTTCCGAAACGGTGTTTCTTTCCTGGACCGCTTCCCGGAAGCAGTCCAGCAGGCGGTGTGTCGTCAGTGTTCTCATTCTGTTCATTTTCTTGGTTTGACAATGGTGCCTTCCGGCGAAGATGCAGGGACGAATATGATGCCGGAGATAACCGTTTTGGGTCTATTGCTCGTTAACAGAATGAATACCAGTCAGATAAAACAAAATCCCGGCCGTAGAGTGTAAACACAAAAGGCGTACACCGCTTTACAAAATTGTAAGGCAAGCGTACACCTTTTGTAAGGGATGTGCCCGAACATGCCGTTCTCAGGGTACGGTTTCCGTCAGCAGGATACACAACTGGTCCGTATCATACAGTAGAGTGCTCATGGAACAGGGGCTCCCATTTGGGGAGAGCTTCCTGAAGAACACACGTCCTGTGCCCGGGTTGGGCATCTCGACAAGAGCGAACGGCTTTCCACCGGTTGTCAGGCGAAAATTCCCCTCCCTGTACCATTTCCGGTAACTGATCCTTTTAAGGGTGCTTCTTTCAATTTCAGCCGTTATGGGGATGACCAGCTGCTCTTCTATGATTTGTGACATGCTTCCGTGCACCGGACGGAAATCACCGGGAAGGAGAAAGCCAGTCCGCCACATTCTTCTCCGGCGTTCAAAATCGCAGACCTCAAAACCGAGTCTGCCGCATAAGGGTCGTATATCCATATTCAGATTGAATTAAAAGCTGTTATAGACTAAAATGCCATTCATATCTCCCGGCAAACATATCCCGAAGCGGGCGGAAATGCAAATAACGGATGTTAATAATATCCGGTTTCGCGACGAAGGATATCGTACTTTTTCAGCTTGTCATACAAGGATGTCCGGCTAATACCGAGTATCCGGGCCGCACGGGCACGATTCCCGCCGGTCCTCTCAAGCGTGGCAAGAATCAGCTGCTTTTCCTTCTCCTCTTCCGAGAGGACTGCCACCTTCTCCTGTCTCATATCCAGATCCAGCTTCAAGGACTCTACGGATATCCATCCTCCCTTGGCAAACACGACCGCGCGTTGGACCGTATTCTTCAGTTCCCGGATATTCCCCGGCCAGGCGTATTGTTGCAATGCGGCGGTCGCCAGCCTCTCGAAGCCGTGGACCTCCTTACGGTACTTTACAGAAAAATGTTTCAGGAAGAATCCGGCGAGCGGAAGGATGTCCTCCCTGCATTCCGAGAGTGACGGTACCCGGATGGTATACTCGTTCAGCCGGTAGTACAGGTCCTCACGGAACCTCCCTTCCGTTATGGCCCCTTCCAGGTCCGCGTTGGTGGCGGCGACAAGACGGACGTCGAAAGGACGTTCCTTTACCGTTCCGACCGGCAGATAACGCTTCTCTTGTAGGGCGCGCAGCAGTTTCATCTGGTTTACGGGTGTGAGGTTCCCGATTTCATCCAGGAACAGCGTGCCGCCTTCCGCCGCATGGAAAAGTCCCACCTTGTCACTGTCCGCTCCGGTGAACGAACCCTTACGGTGGCCGAAAAACTCGCTCCCGCCAAGTTCGTCGGTCACGGTCCCGCAATCCACGGCTATGAAAGGTTTGTTCCTGCGCAGGCTCTGTTCGTGGATCTCGGCAGCGATATGTTCCTTGCCCGTGCCCGACGCGCCGCGGAGCAGGACGGACATGTCGGAACGGGCCACCGGGCCTATCTGCCGGTACATCTCACGCGCCTTTTCACTTTCACCACGATAGAACTCCGTTCCGTCATGCCTCGGACGGCTGAATACTTTTTCAATGGCCTCCAGCAGCCTTTCCGGTTGTACCGGCTTGCAGAGGTAATTGACGGCCCCCAGTTGCATGGCTTCCACCGCTTTCTCCACCTGGCCGTAATTGGTCATGATAAGGAACGGGACAGAACAGTATTTCCCGTTCATCCATTCCAGCAATTCCGTACTGTTGCCGTCAGGCAGGCGCAGGTCAGCCAGGACGAGGTCGAACTCCTTTGCCTGGAGTTCCTTGCGGGCCGCCGAAAGCGTACCCACATGGGCGGTGCCCATTCCTTTCTTCCTCAGCCAGTTGCCTATGCTGCGGCCGAAGACAACATCATCCTCTATAATCAATATGGTTCTCATGAGTGTCTCATTTCATTTTCCTGTCTTATGTTCCTCTTCATGTTTTCCGCACAAGCAATCAGTCTTTCAGCGGCTTCCCCTATTTCACAGATGCATTTTATCCGTTCTTCCGTCCAGAGTTCCGGATCGGACAGCACGATGGCGCGCAGTTTCTCCGCCGGATAGTCAAGGCGGACGCTCGTCCACAGGGGAAGGTTCTTGTGCAGGACCTCCCGGACCGCCGGCCGGTCATTCTTTTCCAGCGCCCCATGCAGCCGGTCAAGGTCCTTGCGGCCTTCCGAGATGAAGACATCAAGCATCCCCTCCCTGTCGTCCTCTCCCGAGAGGATCAGGGAGAAGTCCGGCCGCCATGCCGTCTGTCTGTCCCTGCCGACACTCCGGGAGACGGCCTCCATCAGTTCCTCCATCCGGAAGGGCTTGCGGACGCATCCGGCAAACCCTCCGGAAAGATATTCCTCTTCCGCATCCATGCCGGCTGTCAGGGCTATGACCGGAATCCTCCTCGCCCTTTCTATATTGGACGAGCGCAGCAGTCCCAGCAGCTCGAACCCGTCCATGTCGGGCATCCGAATATCAGTCAGTAGGATGTCGTAATCATTTTCCCGAAGTTTTTCCACCACTTTCCGGCAGTCGGTACAGTAGTCACATTCGACCCGGTTGCGCCTGAACATCTCACGTGTGAGGGAGAGCTGTCTCAAGTCGTCGTCAAGCAGGAGGACACGCAGTCCTTCCAACTGATAACCGGCCGGAAGCGGCGACTCCTCTTTCAGGGAACCGCTGCCGGCAAGGGGGAGGGGCAGCAACACAATGAAACAGCTCCCTTCGTCCGGCCGGCTCTCCACCCGGATGGAGCCTCCCATTTGTGAGGCCAGACGGGAGGTGATGGCAAGGCCGAGCCCGAATCCGGAAATGCCGCGGGCATTGTCCAGCCTCTCGAACGCGTCGAATATCCGCTGTCTGTCTCCTTCATCCATTCCTGTTCCCGTATCCTGTACCTTGACACGTAGTTCCCCTTCATGGTACGCAGCCTCCAGCCGGATGTATCCTTTTACGGTAAATTTCAGGGCGTTGGAGAGCAGGTTGTTCACAATCTGCTGCAGATGCCCCCTGTCACTGCAAACAACCGCATCCATGCCGGAGAAACGGGTCAGCATCCGCAGTCCTTTCTTCTTGACCAGCGGCGCATGGTTGTCCGCGATCTCCCTGAACAGGGGTTCCAGGCGGAAGATGGAAACGTTCTCCCGGGCCTGTCCGGTATCCAGCAGGTAGAAGTTCATCAGCGTGTCCACCAGCGAGAGCATATAGTCCGACGCATGCCGGATATTTCCGGCGTATTCTTCCTGCATGGCCTTTTCCTGTTCGCCGGGCAGCAGCTCGACCGTTCCCCTGATGGTGGCAAGGGGAGAGCGCAGGTCATGGGCGATGGTAAGCATCATGCGTTTTCTCGATTGCAGGAGTTCCGTGTTCTCACGATTGGAGGCTTCCAGCTGACGCTGGTACCGGTTTATCCTGTTCAGATCCCGGTGGATGATGAGATACAGGAGGACGGTCAGCGACGAGACAAGAACGGCCAGAAAGGAGGCCACACGAAATGAACGGTCACGTGTGGAAAGGACCTGCCTGTAATGCTCGTCGAACCGAGCCCCGGCTTCCGCTTCAAAGTTCCTGACAATCCGACTCAGCCTATGGTTCAGGTCCGTGTTGTTACTGTACAGGAGGTCCATCTGTTCCAGCAGCTTTTCCCGTTCTGCCTCCTGCATGTCGGTCACCTCCCTGTCAAGGGAGTGCAGCATGTTCGCGACAGATGTGATGCCTTGGTGTTTTTCGTCGGACTGCCGCCGATGTTCCAGCAGTTCTTTCTGCTGCAGATAGGCTGATTTCTTCCTTCCGAACCTGATGAATGACCAGAAACCCTTCTTCGGGATCTCTTCCTTCTCTTTTTCCACAGCCGAAGAGATATCCGCCTGCCGGATACGGGATACAATTGCCGGAATCTTGCGGTTCACGATCTCGCCGATCTTGCGCAAACGCCCGAACGTGTCCATGACCGTATCCAGCAGCAGTTCCTTTCTCTCCAGCAGCAGACATAACGAATCCATGCGCGACTGTTGCTCGGGGGATTTCATATATCTTTTTAGTTCCTGCAACAGGTTACAGATACTGTCCTTTTTTGCTCGGTAGAGACCGAGGTCGCTTTCTTCCCAGACGCTAACCGTTTCACCGTAAGTAGACAGTTCCAGCAGACCTGCATATGTTTCTCCGGCCAAACGCCGGATACAGGCCAGTTCCTGTTCATCTTGTTGCAGGCTGTTCCGCTTCGTCTGTTCCCTGCGGAAGATATAGATGGTCAGAACGAGTAGAAGAAGCAGTATGACATATCCTAAAATGATTTTAAACTTCAACCACATATGTAAGCCCTCAATTTAATTATTATCCATATATGAACGGAAGTATCGGAAAACGACTTTGTAGAGCTTTTGAGCTATATTTTTCCGTTAGCGACTGGAGGACTCCGGAATATATATGCACATGCAATAGAAACCATAATAAATAAGCAAAATATTCACGGATATTAAGATGTTCATATAGGTAAAATGGAATCCCTATTCTGTCCAACCGTCATATATAATATTCCACCAGTTCGACCAGACCTGCGCGTAATGCATATCTGGTCGCTTCATACACATTGTTGACCCCAAGTTTTCTGAATATATTTTTTTTATGGGTGACAATGGTATGGACGCTTGATATCCTTTCCGCGGCTATTTCCTTTACGGATTTTCCACGCGCTATCAACTTGAGAATGTCCGTTTCCGTAGCGGTGAGGACGGAATGATGTTCCGGCCTGCCGGAATTGCTTATCAACAGTTCGGTTATCTGATGACAAAGAAAACGCTCTCCCAAAGCCATACATTTCAATGCGGAACGGATTTCCTCACCGGAACTCTCTTTAAGAATCATTCCGACATTCTTTTCTACTCCCAGTCTCCGGATAAACTGCTCGCTCAAGTCATCTGAAAATAATAGCCAGCGGACATCTGGAAAGCGTTTTTCTATAATCAGAAACTCTTCTACGCCATTCATGTCAAACAAAGTATAATCAAAAATGACAAGGCATTCATTATGTTTTGTCAAGGCTTGCAGAAGTTCCCGCTTGTCCGCCACATCTTCAGTATGGCATCCTTCGAACAGGTCGGAAATATACCCATGCATTCCTCGTCTGGTTATATCTTGATTGTCTGCGATAATAAATATTGTATCAGTATTCATGACTGTTCCTAATAAAAGTTCAACGGGATAATATAATTAAAAGATGTCGTTTTCCCCTGTCTGTCGCAGTATGTTTGCGAACAGTGACGATCATCTGTTCTCCTTTGACTGACGTCTGGATGGTCTGGGCAGTGACAACTGTTACAACGGGCAAATCTCAATGTCCTAGAATTTTTTCCATATACAGATTGCATCTGTCGTACACAGGGTTCTTCGCTTCCACCTGACGGAAGCCGAGTTTGTGGTACAGCCTGACGGAAGCCGCCAGCCGTGTATTGGCCTCCAGAAAAATATCGGTCACACCATGTTCCCCTGCATATTTCAACAGGGCGACTCCTAACAGAAAACCGATCCCTTTTCCTTGTTCGGCAGGAGAGACAGCCATCTTGGCCAGCTCATGTCGCCCGGTATCAGGATGGTACATCAATGCGCAACACCCCACCACCTTTCCACGATTCAAAGCAAGGAATATCTCTCCCCCCTTGTCTATTATCTCCCCTTCGGGATCACCCAGTATCTTCAGGTCGGATTCTTCCAGACAGAAAAATCTTTCAATCCATTCACGGTTCAAACGAATGAAATCACTGCGGTATTTCCTGTCCCAGCGCGTGATCTCTACAGAATCTCGAATTTTATTTGTTGCCATAGAAATATGTTTTGTCCTTGTGATTCAACAAGGTGCTTAATTATGGCAAAATTACAGTAGATGAATGAACTGCCCAATATTATAAAGAAAAATAGAAAATAACACTATTTCATAACCTTTTCAAAGAACGATTATACTATAACGAATATCTGGGAATTCATAAAAAAGAATATTATTCCAAATCAAAGCCTCTAAAACAGATATTACGCCATATTTCGTATGCAATTTAGGTTTTATCACTAAATTTGCCGCGACATACAGATGAAGATAAATATATAATAAAAGAAAAAGCAATGAAAAAACAAACCCAAGCAATCCATACCCGATTCCAACGCCGGGATGCCTATGATGCCTTGAGCATGCCGGTGTACCATACGGCTGCCTACGAGTTTGACGATGCCGACAGCATGTCGGACGCATTTTGCGGTCGGACGGACTCTCCTGACTATTCCCGGGTGATGAATCCTACGGTAACTTTTCTTGAGAACAAGGTGAGGTCCCTCACCGGTGCTGCGGACGTTATCGCCCTGAGTTCCGGTATGGCGGCCATCAGCAACACCCTGTTCTCGGTGGCAGCCGCCGGCAGGAATATCGTCACATCACGCCACCTGTTTGGTAACACCTATGCGCTCATTACCGGAACGTTGCCTCGTTTCGGAGTGTCCCCCAGACTGTGCGACCTGACTGACATCCGGTCCGTGGAGAGTGCTGTGGATCGTGATACTTGTTGCATCTATCTGGAAATCATCACCAATCCGCAGATGGAGGTTGCAGATCTGCAGGCGCTCTCCCTGATTGCTCACAGAAAGGGAATCCCCCTCATAGCCGACACCACGCTCATTCCTTTCACGGAATTCAGTTCGCATAGCCTTGGAGTGGACATAGAGGTGGTTTCCAGTACCAAATATTTGTCCGGTGGAGCTACTTCCATCGGCGGACTAGTCATGGATTATGGGACCTGTCCCGAATTCGGCAGACGCATGCGTACGGAAATGCTTTTCAACTTGGGTGCTTATATGACCCCGCATGTAGCCTACATGCAGACCATCGGACTGGAGACGCTGGATGCACGTTACCGGGTACAGTCCGGCAATGCCGCCGTAATTGCGGAACAGCTCCGTACCCAGCCTGATGTCCGGCACGTAAATTATATAGGGCTGGAGGATAACCCGTACCATGCGCTGGCACAGAGGCAGTTCGGCTCCACCGCCGGTGCCATGATAACGATGGAACTTGAAAGCCGAGAGGCGTGCATCAGTTTCATCAACCGTTTGAGACTGATACGACGCGCCACCAACCTGTTCGACAACAAGACACTCGCCATCCATCCCGCAAGCACTATTTTCGGGCTATTTACCGAAGCACAGAGGCGTGAGATGGATGTAAGGGATACGACTATCCGTCTTTCCATCGGACTGGAGGATACGGATGATCTGCTGGAGGACATCGAACAAGCGCTGGGCTAACGATCATATAGGAATAATCATTAAAGACAGAAGCAAGTATGGAAAGATACGATTTTGGCAAAATTGTGGACAGAAGGGGCACAGGTGCCCTGAAAATAGACGCACTGCAAGAACGTTACGGTAACGCCGGGCTGCTTCCCTTATGGGTGGCGGATATGGATTTTGAGACTCCGTCTTTCATCATCAGAGCGTTACGTCAACGACTGGAACATCCGCTGTTCGGTTATACGGTGGAACCGGAAGAGTACAGAACGGCTGTCATCGAATGGATCGCTTCACACCACGGATGGAGGGTGGAACCGGAGTGGCTGTCATACATCCCCGGAATAATGAAAGGTATCGGAATGGCCGTCAATGTATTTGTGAAGGAGGATGAGAAAGTCATCATACAGCCTCCCGTCTACCATCCCTTCCGCATAACCCCTCAGGAGAACGGGCGTGAAGTGGTATATAACCCGTTACGGGAGAATGAAGACGGCTCCTACAGCATGGATTTTGAGAATCTTGAAACCGTGGCTGACGGGAAATGCCGGATGCTGATTCTCTCCAATCCTCATAACCCCGGCGGTGTCGTATGGGACAGGGAAACACTTATCCGCTTGGCAGATTTTTGTTACCGCCGTGGCATCCTTGTCATCTCCGACGAGATACATTGCGATATGGCGTTGTGGGGCAACAGGCACATCCCGTTCGCCACGGTCTCCGAGGAGGCTTCCGCATGCAGCATTACTTTCGGGGCACCTTCCAAGACATTCAATATCGCCGGTATCGTCAGTTCCTATGCCATCGTTCCTGACAGAAATATACGCCATCGTTTCTTCGGATGGATGAAGGCGAACGAACTAAACGAGGCACCGCTTTTCGCCCCCATAGCCACCATTGCCGCCTTTAGGAAAGGTGAGCCCTGGCGCAGGGAGATGCTCCGCTATGTGGAAGGCAACATCGATTTTGTAATGGACTACTGCAAGAAGTATTTGCCAGCTGTCAAGCCTCTGCGTCCGCAGGCTTCATTCCTTATATGGCTGGACTGCCGTGCCTTGAAGCTGAATCACGACCGATTGTTACATCTTTTTGTAAACAAGGCCCGCCTGGCATTGAATGACGGCGAGATGTTTGGTCCTGGCGGCGAGGGATTCATGCGGATGAATGTGGGCACTCCCAGAGCGGTGCTCCGGCAGGCAATGGAACAGCTCCGGCAAGCGGTGGAGGCATTATGAACACTTTTTATATTAGCAGAAAACGATGGATACTTCAAGAAAATTGGACCATGTGGACATACAGATGCTCCGCACATTACAGGAGAATGCCCGGCTGACAGTCAAAGAGCTCGCGGCGAAAGTCCGCCTTTCATCCACTCCCGTATTCGAACGGCTCAAGAGGCTGGAGGAAGGAGGATATATAAAAAAATATATGGCGGTACTGGACGCGGGAAAACTTGACCGGGGATTCGTGGTGTTCTGTAATGTGAAACTCCGGCGGATGAACCGGGATATCGCCGGGGAATTTGCACGTATCGTGCAAGATATCCCGGAGGTGACCGAATGCTACAACATATCGGGCGGCTTCGACTATCTGCTGAAAATCCATGCCCCGGATATGAAATATTACCAGGAGTTCATCCTCAATGTATTGGGGACGGTTGAAAGCCTCGGCTCCATTGAAAGTATGTTTGTCATGGATGAAGTGAAGCATGTTTACGGTATCCATATCTGATCTTCCGTATAAGCTACGCCAACCGGCCTCCGACACGCCTGACCGCCCCCCCCTTTATCACGGATACCATATTTGTGGGATAAAATATACCGCACTGGTGGTATTTTCCGCCGTGTAAATCCATACTACCTTTGCATGGACAGTTCCTGTACGGAGATTCAGGTATCTGTCAATCAAAGAAAGTAGCAATGGAAATAATAGAAAAATTGAAACAACGGGTACTCCGGGGAGAGTCATTGACCCGGACAGAAATCATGGAGCTGGCCGAAACAAAAGGGAGGGAAGCCCTCTACAAGGCTGCCGGAGAAATTACACGCCACTTCGGGAAGCCGTCTTTCAACCCGTGCAGCATTATCAATGCCCGTGCCGGCAAATGCCCCGAGAACTGTAAATGGTGTGCCCAATCCGGATACTACCATACCGGTTCCGAAGTCCATGGGATTGCTCCGGCTGACAAGGTGGTGGCACAGGCCAAGCGGGACGAGAAGAAAGGTGTGAGGCGCTTCTGCCAGGTGACGAGCGGCCGGTCCGTAAAAGGGGATGACTTGGAAAAGATTTGCGAGAACTATCGTGAACTGGGAAAAAATACCCGTCTTTTCCTGTGTGGCTCGCTGGGACTGTTAGGGAAAGGAGAGCTGCAACAGCTCTGGGATGCAGGCGTGAGACGCTATCATTGCAATCTGGAAGCGGCACCTTCCTTTTTCCCACAATTGTGCACGACCCATACCATTGAGGAGAAGATACAGACTCTGAAATGGGCCAGGGAGATTGGTTTTGAGATATGCAGTGGTGGGATCATAGGCATGGGGGAAACACGTGCCCAACGTATCGAGCTGGCCATCGCATTGCGAGAGGTGCGGCCGGAGTCTATTCCTATTAATATTCTGTCGCCTGTCAAGGGCACTCCCCTGTCCGATACGGCTCCCATTGACGATGAGGAGATATTGCTGACCGTAGCTGTTTTCCGTTTCCTTCATCCCGGGGCGGAATTGCGCTTTGCCGGGGGAAGGGGCAGGCTCTCACGTGAAGTACAATTGGAAGCACTCGAAATCGGCATCAATGCCGCTGTGGTAGGCGACTTGCTGACTACGACCGGTTCCTGCATAGACGAAGATAAGGCGTTGACCACCGAAGCCGGCTATCACGTCTGGTTGTAACGAGGAATCTGAAACGAAAAGGAGGAGGAATGATTGATTTCACGGAAGAGGAACTTCAACGTTACAGCCGGCATATCCTGTTGCAAGAAGTCGGAGCGGAGGGACAGGAAAGGATACGACGGGGGCGTGTGCTCGTTATCGGTGTCGGTGGGTTAGGGTCACCTGTCGCCCTCTATCTGGCAGCTGCCGGAGTGGGGACAATCGGCATTGCGGACGGTGACACGGTGGAGCTTTCCAACCTGCAACGCCAGGTGATACACTTCACGCCGGACGTGGGGCGCAACAAGGTGGATTCCGCCGGAGAGAAACTGCGGAAGATAAATCCTTATGTCCGCATCAACACCTATCATGAGAACCTTACAGTGGAGAATATTTTGGATATCGTCAGAGAATATGACTTTATCGTGGACGGTACGGACAATTTCCCCACCAAGTATCTTATCAACGACGCCTGCGTCCTGGCAAGCAAACCTGTTACCCAGGGGGGAATCCTGCGTTTCGAAGGACAGATCTTCACCCATCTTCCGGGCACGGCCTGTTACCGGTGCCTGTTCGGTGAGCCTCCTCCTGCAGGCGGCTCGCCTTCTTGCTCGCAAGCGGGCGTACTGGGAGCCATAGCCGGCATATTGGGTAGCATTCAGGCGGCAGAGACCTTAAAATATCTGACCGGAACGGGAGAACTTCTGACCGACCGTCTGCTGACATTCGATGCCAGGACCATGGAATTCCACCGGATAGAGTCTTGCCGACAAAACGATTGTCCCTTGTGTGGAATACACCCCATGATAGAAGAGCTTGTCAGTTATGGACAGCCAGTGTGCGATTTAAAACCACACCGGAATCCATAGCAGGTCCTTTGGTACTGACGTTAAAAAACACAATAAAATGGGAATCATAGAAAACGCAATTCATTGTCAAAGTACAACTGGCGTGAGGAAACTTTCACTCATCGCCTTCAGCGGAGATTTCGACAGGCTGACTGCCGCTTTCACGCTGGCTACCGGCGCGGCTGCCGTCGGTTACGAAGTAAACATGTTCTTTACCTTTTGGGGACTGGATGCCATCAAGCGGAAACAGGGACGCTCTTTTACAGGCAGGGGATTCCTGTCCAGGGTATTCGGTTTCATGATGGGGGGACTGGGAACAGCGCCGGCCAGCCGTTTCAATTTCATGGGGCTGGGACCGAAAATATTCCGTTACATGATGCGCAGGAACAACGTCGCCACACTGGAAGAACTGCTGGATGCTGCCAAGGCGCTTGGCATCCACCTGTATGCCTGTGAGATGGCGATGCACATTCTCGGACTGGAAAAAGGCGACTTCATCCATGAAGTGGAGGATGTCCTGGGAGTGGCCACTTTTCTGAAACTTTCCCAAGGGGGGCAGACCTTGTTTGTATAACTACTCGAAAACAAAAAGATGAACCATATACTTGACATCACCCGGGAACACTGCCCTATGACTTTCGTCCGCACTAAACTCAAGCTGGCACAAATGACCGAGGGAGATACACTGGAAGTCCTTTTAAACGAAGGAAAACCGTTAGAGAATATACCTCGAAGTGTACAGGAGCAAGGATACAGAGTGCTTTCCATAAAACATTATGGAGGGGACACTTATAAAGTTACAATAGAAAAATAAGAAAAACAGGCTCCAGCATCCTGGACATACCGATATTATAAAATACCGCAGATGCGGTATGTAAAAATGCCATTCGAATGGTATTGTGTGGCTTTCGGTTCCGATTTATCTTTGCACTATGTTTTTAATACATCATAAAAGAAGATAATAGTTTATTGAGTTTAAGGTAAAAGGAAAAGAGATGGTAAAAAACAGAAAGTTAAATCGGTTTCGATGGTCAGCAGTCTATGTCTGTTGCCATAGAGACATGCGAATGTGCCACCTGGCACAATAATACAATAATGAACCGAGAAGGATGATCCCTTTCCGTACTGTTATGCAATTGGCTTACAGTCATTCCATGGAAAGAAAGACGGAAGTCTTATGGAAAGAAGTGAATTACAAACTTTAAAAATAATAATTGATATGACTACAATACGATATAATTTCAGACAAATATTCATTATGGTTCTGTTGACTGTTTTCTCTTCATCTTATGCAGCAGACAAACCTCAAAAAGTGATCACCGTCACCATCCCCAAGTTTGGTAGCGGGCTGGTGGAAACTTGGATCAAGAAATATACAGAGGCACATCCCGACGTGCAGATACGCCTTGTTGCAGGTAGCGACGAGGAAGCCGATTTGCGTTTTGTGTCAGAGATTGCCGGTGAGGAAGATAAGGCAGACAGCCGCGTGACCTATGTGGGGCGGTATGCTTTGTTGCCTGTTACGACTGTTCAGAATCCGTTGTATGAACAGATAACCCGTGGTCGTTTCGATGAGAAGGCATTGAAGAAACTCTTTTTCCAGCATAACGCCTTGCAAGAGGTGGAGAATGGTAAGAAGAGAGATGAATTGCGCGAAGGAGTTACTGTTTACTCCGGGACTAACCGCGTTTCGGGTGCCAATGCTTTTGCCGCTTATTTCGGTTATCAGACAGCCCAGTTGCGTGGCAAGCGTATTGCCGGTGATGACATCTACCTGTTGACCGCTATCAGCAAAGACCACACAGGAGTTACTTTCAACAACCTGACTTATCTTTTTGATCTGGAGAGCCGTAAGTTAAAACCCCAATTGTCCTTGTTGCCATTGGATGTAAAGAAAGAACAGGGCGAAATCCTGCGCAACGGTGATTTGGATGAAACGTTGCAGTTGCTGGAGAATGACGCCATCACTCTGGTACCGCTACGGGAGGTAGGGTTTGCCTACAAAGACAAGCACATAGTGGCTGGCTTCTTGCATTGGATTGTCAGTGAAGGACAGCAATACAACCATGACTTCGGCTTCTTGACCCTTGACAAAAAGCAGGCGCAGAAAGAGAAGAAGCAGTTGGAAACGAAGCTGCTGACCAGCCGGTAACGAATCGGTAAAGACAACAAATATAAATACAACTAAATCAAAGTACAATCATGCAAATTATATATCGTTTGGGGACTATCCTGCTGTTGCTTGGCGGGATAGTCGGGGGAGCCTTTGCGCAAATCCAAGTGAAAGGACGTGTACTCGATGCCAACAACAATGAGCCGGTGATAGGGGCTGCCCTCTCGGTGGTAGACGAACATTCGGGGGCACTGACCGACATCGACGGTAACTTCGTTGTCAGTGTCAAGGAGTTGCCTGCCGTCATCAACGTTAGCTTTGTGGGATACCGCAGCCAGCAGGTGGATGTTTATGACAATAGCGAACCGATCTTGATTTCGTTGACAGAGACTACCGATGTGTTGCAAGAGGTGGTGGTAGTGGGTTATGGCGTACAGAAACGGCAAGAACTGACCAGTGCCATCTCTACCGTCAATAAGGACTTGCTGAAACAGACACCTCCCTCTGTGGAGAGTGCGTTGGCGGGTGCGGTGGCTGGTCTGAACGTGTCGGTTACTTCCGGGCAGCCTGGAGCATCTTCTACTATCCGCATCCGTGGTGGCAACTCCATTACGGGAGGCAATGAACCGCTTTACGTCATCGACGGTTTCATTATCTATAACGATGTCACCGCCAACCGCACCGATGCCGGTGGCAGTGACGCTACGCTGGACCCGCTCTCTTTTATCAATCCGTCAGACATTGAGAGCATTGAAGTCTTGAAGGATGTCAGTGCGACTGCCATCTATGGTACAAGAGGAGCCAACGGTGTCATCATTGTGACCACCAAAAAAGGCAAGCGCGGCAAGGATAACATCAGCTATCAGGCGAACTTCGGCTGGCAGCACATCGGTAAAAAGATGGAGTTTCTCAATGCCCGCGAATGGACGGAGCTGTATAACGAAATCCGTACTTCGGAAGGTACACCCGAGTTGCAGCTTCCTCTGCCGGAGAACGAACAGGGCTATGACTGGCAAGACGCAGCCTTGAGAACCGGTTTCACGCAAGAACACCAGCTCTCTGTTATTGGTGGTGACGAACGTTCCCGTTACTCCATTTCAGGTAATTACAAACATCAAGATGGTATCATCCGGGGGACGGACTTGAAGCGTTATAACGGACGTATCAACTATGACCGTGACTTGCTAGAGAAGTTAAAGGTGGGTATTACGATTTCGGGAGCATTTACCCAACTGAATGGGTTACGTAACAGGAACGAGAACAATGCTCCGAACACGTGGGTGTCTGCCATTTCGAATATTCCTATTATTCCTATCTATGCCGAAGACGGCGGATTCAACTATGAGCCGAACGAACTAAGTACGGTGTCTTACAATGGTAAGGTCCCCAATCCGATATCCGACTTGGAGAACGTGAAAACGCTGACTGAGAATACCCGCATCTTGACCATCGCCTATGCCGAGTACGAACTGCTCCGTGGGTTGACATTGAAAGCCAATCTGGGATTAGACTTGAGCAATACCCGCCAAAGCAATTATGCACCGTCGTACACTACGCCGGGAGCGTCAAAGAACGGTTTGGCTGCCATCGGGCATAAATCGGTTTATACTTGGCAATCGGAATATACAGCCAACTATAGTCGTGTCTTCCGTAACTTGCACTCATTCTCTGCCTTGGTCGGATATACGGCACAACGTACCGACAAGCGCGGTTCCTCTGCTTCGTCTTACGGATTTGCCAATGATGCTACCGGTTATAACAATCTGGCAAGTGGCGGAACGCCTTTGTTCCCCACCAGTGAATCCTATAGTTCTACGTTGAATTCTGTACTGGGACGTGTCACTTATTCTTTCGACCAACGTTATAATGCCACAGTGACATTGCGTGCCGACGGCTCTTCACGTTTTGCTAAAGGACATCAATGGGGTTATTTCCCTTCCGTAGGTCTTTCCTGGAACATCGACAAAGAGCGTTTCCTTCATTTGGGCAAGCAAGTATCTTTCTTGCAACTGCGTTTGAATGGAGGTGTAGTGGGAAATCAGGAAATCGGTGATTTTCGTTATATAGCCAATATTGTTCCCAACACTTATTACTTTAACGATGTTCCTGTGACAGCTTATGTGGTAGAGAACCTGCCTAACCCGAATCTGAAATGGGAAACGACAGCTTCCTATAACATCGGTCTGAGTACGGGATTCTTTGACAGCCGGTTGACTTTCACCATTGATGCTTATTACAAGAAAACGTCTGATTTGTTGCTTGATGTACCTATTGAATCTTCTACCGGTTTCAGTTCGGCACTACGCAATATCGGTAGTGTATCGAATAAAGGTATCGAGTTCGAAGCGACAGGAATCTTGCTCCAGCAGAAAAACTGGAACTGGAAGGCGTCTGTTAATTTCGCCACGAATGCCAACCGGGTGGAGAGCCTGGGGGATGCCGAATCTTTCTTCCCGTCGTTCAACGGAATCGGAACCCTTCAGTATATACAGCCCCTTATCGTGAAAAAAGGAGAACCCCTCGGCTCTTTTTACGGGTATAAGTTTGTGGGCATTGTGCAAAAAGACGAAGATATCAGTAAACTCCCTCCACAATCTACCGAGGCATTGGCTCCCGGTGTGGTGAAATATGAGGATGTGAATCATGATGGAGTGGTAAACGAACAAGACCGTACCATCTTGGGCAACAGCCAGCCTAAGTTTACCGGCGGTTTCAACACTACGTTGAGTTATCGCAATTTCGACCTTTTCATTTCTTTGCATGGCAGCTATGGCAACAAGCTTTTCAATACGTTGCGTGCCCGTTTTGAGAAGACCAGTACTTCGTACAACTCCTTAAAGTCTGTTGTCAACCGTTGGACGGAGGACAACCCTTCAAATACGATTCCGAAGGCAAGCAATTCGACTTCTATTGTGTCCGATGACCGATATGTGGAGGATGCCTCTTTCCTGAAAGTACGTAATGTGACATTAGGTTATAACTTGCCGTTGAAACACATTACTCCGGATGCTAAATTGAGGCTGTTCGTATCCTTGCAGAATTTCTTTACACTGACCAAGTATTCCGGTTACGACCCGGAATCCAACCGGAATGGGGTAGACGAGAGCAGCGGTCTGTACCAAGGTGTCGATTTCGGTACTTATCCTTCTGCCAAGACCGTACAGTTTGGTGTTAACCTCACCTTGTAAGTCGCAAATGATTGCATAATAGTTCGTTATTTAAAAATCTTGAGATATGAAAAAGATAATATATGCTTTATATATAGGTGCCTTGCTCGGGGCAAGCAGTTGCGCAGACCTTGACATCAATCCGGCAAGTTCCATCGACAAAAACCTGTTTTACAATACGGCGGAGGATGCTGAAAGTGCGGTGAACGGTATCTATGCCATTCTTACCAATTGGTCGACAGATTTTCAGGGAATGTACCAAAATCTGACTATCTACATGGGAGACCTTACAACGGAATATGTACGTGCCGGTGCCAATACCAACAGTGCCCACATCCGGGAACTCAGTAACATGGCAGTGCAACCCAATAATATTTTTGTGGAAGATGGTTGGGCGGAGTCTTATATCGGTATCAACCGTGCCAATATCGTCATAGACCGCCTTTCGGAAAACGATAATATAGATGTAACCGTACGTGACCGGTACATCAATGAAGCTAAATTCCTTCGTGCCTTGTTCTATTTCAATATCGTCCGTTGGTGGGGTGATGTACCTCTAATCTTGCATGACGGTGAGGGAGAAGGAAGCACGCGTACCCCGGTCGATGAAGTGTATGCCCAGATAGTTTCCGATTTGGAGGGGGCTTCGCATTTGCCCGATGTCTTTTCGGAAAGTACGGAGGGAAGAGCTACCAACGGTGCGGCACTCGCCACTTTATCCAAGGTGTATCTTACGTGGGCACAGACGGCATCTCCCCGCGGTAAAGCCGAAAGCCGTGACTTTTATGCCAAGTCCATTGAATATGCCGACTGTGTTATTGCTTCCAATAAGTACAGGCTGGTAGAGGATTTTACAGAACTGCATGCAGTAGACAAGAAAAACGGTCCTGAGCACATCTTCTCTATCCAGCATGCCGAGTTGAGCAATGTCACCGGGCACTGTACCTTTGCGATGGGATGGAGCGATTCCGAACCGGTACTTATCACCAACGATGTCCGTTTCTACGAAGAAATGGATGACGCCGATCAACGCAAAGCCGGCAGTTGGGCAAAACGTCTGTGGAATCCCAATACGAATGAATACTTTACGTTTAAAGTCCCGCTGTTTCGCAAGTACATAGATACCATCAACTATGCCAAGAACCAATTTGCCGGACGGAATACAAATAATGTCTATATCCGGTATGCGGAAGTGCTTCTTATCAAAGCAGAAGCCGAGAATGAGTTGAATGGTCCTACTTCCAATGCTTATGAGGCTATTAACCAGGTACGTCGTCGCGCCTATCGCCATTTTCCGGTTACCGTTCCTTCTATGCACGATTTGCCGGCAGGACTTTCGCAGTCTGAATTTCGTGAGCGGTTGCAACAGGAACGTTTCAATGAGTTTATTCTTGAAGGGCAACGTTGGTTCGACCTGGTAAGATGGCACATCTTGGTGAAAACCCTGAAACGAGACAAACCCGATATCTCTTTCAAGAATTATCTGTATCCCATTCCGGGAAGCCAGATTTCGTTGAACCCCAAGTTGACGCAAAATTGGGGCTACTCTGGAGAAACCGGGGCATCTCCCTATGAAGGATTTGAATAGGCAGTCGGGATATCCATAGAGACAATAACTTGTTTTATATGATTTCAAATGAAGTAAGAACATGAGCAATCGCAGAGATTTTTTAAAGAAGGGAGGATTGCTGTCAGCAGGTCTTCTGGTTGGTGGTAACCTGTTTCGTGCTGTTGCATCCACATCTCAGCTGGATACGGAAGGGATTACCTATCTCCCCGCACAAGTGCGCGAAACCCGTAAGGCATGTTACCAGTTTGCTTTGCAATATTTCCACGTATGCAAGTCATTGGTCGATGTACTGGGTGAGAAGGAAGCTTTTCCTCTTGTACAACGGATTGTTTTTGAGTTAAGCCTGGACCGTAGCGACCGAATGCGGGAAGAAGCTCGCAGGCAGGGCTTGGAACCGACATTGGAGAACTTCCGGAAAGTGACGGACTTGGCTCGTAGTGCATGGGATAGCTGGACACCGGCAATGGGTGGCGTGACATGCCCTTACGCAGAAATATGGTTGCAATATTATGATGAATATCCATGGTTCAAGCGTTTTGCACCTCTGTTTTGCGATGTGATAGATACTACAAACATCGAGAACTTTACACGTACGACTTCTCATCGTATTACTAAAAACCTGCTTTGGGGAGACAGTTCCTGTGAGCGGGAATATTTCGAGAGTGACAAAGTGAAACAAGGCGAATTCACCTATGGGAAACGTAATGCATAACCCTTTATCGCCGATAAACTTTAAACGAGTAAGAAATGAAAAAGATTTTTATTACAACATTCTTCTTGGCAACATTGGTGTCCGGAAGTTTTGCTCAAAAGAAGACGGCAAGAGACAAAGAACTCAATAATGCAGCCATTTCATACCTGAACCGTTCGTTCGGGGTGTATGACCGGTTGCAGAAAAGTATATGGAGCAACCCGGAACTGGGATTCCTGGAAACAGAAAGCAGCAGGAAACACCAGGACCATCTGCGCGAGAAAGGGTTTGCCATCGAAAGCGGAGTGGCGGGTATGCCCACTGCGTATGTGGCTACTTACGGGCACGGCTCTCCTGTGATTGCCATCTTGGCAGAGTTTGATGCCCTGCCCGGTATGTCGCAAGACACGGTACCTTATCGTAAGCCATTGGTAGAGGGAGGAGCCGGACATGCGTGCGGTCACAATGTATTTGGAAGCGCTTCGGTGGCAGGAGCGGTTGCCATTAAGGAGTGGTTGGCTGCAACCGGGCATGAAGGTACTGTCAAGGTATATGGCACACCAGCCGAAGAGGGTGGTGGTGGAAAGGTCTACATGGTACGTGACGGCTTGTTCAATGGGGTCGATATTGTGCTCGATTGGCATCCTGCCACAGAAAATAGCGTGAAGACCGGTACAGGAACTGCCATACAGATGATAGACTATACATTTCGTGGCATTCCGGCACATGCTGCCGGCAGTCCGGACAAAGGACGTTCGGCATTGGATGGTGTTGAAGCATTCGATTATATGGTCAACTTGTTGCGGGAGCATGTGCCCACCTCTTCCCGCATCCATTACGTGATTACGAACGGTGGGGAGGCTCCTAACGTAGTTCCGGATTATGCCAAAGTGTCTTACTATATACGTAGTCCCAAACGCGACATTTTGAAAGGCTTGACGGAGTGGATAGGAGCAGCTGCACAAGGAGCCGCATTGGGTACCCAAACCACTGTAGAGGTGGAGATTATCGCCGGATTTTATGAGCATTTGTATAACCGGACCTTGTCGGAGGTATTGCAAAATAAATTGGAACTGGTAGGAGGTGTGGAGTATGACGAACGCGAACGGACCTTTGCCCGTGAAATCGTAAAAACACTGGGACAACCGGAGAGCATACTGGACAAGGCACTTGCCATACGGCCCTTGCAGCAGGAATTCACTTCCGAGGGAGGTGGCTCGAGCGATGTTGGCGATGTAAGTTGGAATGTTCCTACCGCGAGTTTCGGAACGGCGGCTTTTATTCCGGGCAGTGCAGGTCACAGTTGGCAGAACGCGGCTTCTGCAGGTACCACCATCGGAACCAAAAGCTTGATAAATGCCGCTAAGGTTTTTGCGTTGTCTGCCATAGAACTGTATACGCATCCGCAGTTAGTGGAACGGGCAAAGGCGGAGTTTGAACAACGCCGAGGTAGTAACTTCAAGTATGAGCCTTTGCTGGGCGATCGTAAACCGGCACTGGACTACAGAATAAAACAGAAATAATGATTTATGCGAATCAGAAGTTGAAAATCTCTTCTGATTCACAGTTTAAAAGTTTGTAATTTAGTTAATTACCCTTTTGTAATCTCATTAAAATCAGTGTATTAGAATGATAATTCCAGTTGTTTTCTAATTATGATTCCTAAGGAGAAAAAGTTAAAACTAATAGGTTTGTATATGTATATCTGTGATGTCTATAGGTCTTCTCTACGTTTCTGCTGCCAGAGATTCTGCAACAACTCCAATCCCGAGTTTACAGACGAGGAGGTTCTTACCGTCTATCTGTTCTGCGGTTACTGCCAGAGATACTTCGGCATCAAGGAAATACATACTTTCGCCAAGGAGTATCTGTCATCGTGGTTTCCAAAACTGCCGTCTTATAAGACATTCAATACACGTTTAAACATGCTTTCAGAAGCATTTAAAGTGTTGGTGGAAACCATAATACAATCATTCAAGCTCGAAGATTGCGACTCTCTCATATCCATTGTGGATTCCATGCCGATTGTAACCTGCAAAGGAAAGAACCGGGAAGGGAAAGTCGCAACGGAGATAACATCAAAAGGGTATTGCTCTACCAAGAACATGTACTACTATGGCATGAAACTGCACATGGTAGGACAGCGAAGGGAAGGGAGAATAACTTTTCCTGAGATGATGGCTCTGACACTGGCTTCGGACAACGACCTGACCGTATTCAAAAACGAGTTCGTGCCATATCTGTACGGAAAGATCGTTCTTGCGGACAAGATTTACAGCGACTTTTCTTTCTTTGGTGAAAGCAATCCGGTTAAAGTACTTACTCCACATAAGGAGATTAAAGGAGGGTCGGAAGTGCTCAAACAAAGGGATAAAGCCGCCAGAGACTTGTTCTCTAAAGCAGTGTCCAAGGTCAGACAGCCTATAGAAGCCTTTTTCAACTGGCTGAATGAAAAAACAGAAATTCAAAGAGCGTCTAAAGTAAGAGTTAGCAAGGGACTGTTAGTACATACCTTTGGAAAGTTGGCCATCGCTCTACTTACATATGTCAATTTTTAATTTTTGAATCAGGTCGCCAACTCCTGATTCGCATGATTAGTAAACAGTTTAATGATAGCATTATGAAGAAAAGTGTGTTTTTTATTGCAGTTTTGTCTGCATGGAGTGTGATAGCATTGCCTGTTCAGGCTCAAGCCCAAGAACCTTTTGCCCAGAAAGCTAACAAGCGTGAGTTGATATTGTCTGTATTGGACCAGTCCAAGCCGAATCAGTATGTTCCGGCAGCCTTCTTCCTGCATTTTGAACACAAGCTGGGTGCCAAGGCTGTACAAGATCATATCAATTTCTTCCGTGCCACAAATATGGACATCGTAAAGGTTCAATACGAAGTGGTCGTTCCCCGCTTGGAGATCAAGACGCCCGACGATTGGAAAAAGGTTCCTGTATATGGCGAAGCGTTCTTTGAACCACAACTGGCAGTGATCGAGGATTTGGCACGTGAGCTGAAAGGTGAAGCTCTGGTGTTGCCTACCGTCTATTCTCCGGTCTCTCTGTTACACCAGACGGTTGGTGACAGTTTTGTGGAACTGGTGAAGAAAGACCCGGAGGCTGTTCGTCCGGCACTGGAAAATATAACTCTGAGTATAGAGAATTATCTGCGTGCCGCACGTCGGCGCGGAGCTGATGGATTCTATGTATCCAGCCAAGGGGGTGACACAAAAACCTTCGGTACGACGCCCATCTTTAAGAATGTTATCCGTCCGTATGACAAACGAGTTAGCGAAGTGGCAAACGAGATCGCTCCCTTCAATATCCTGCATATTTGTGACTATGGAAGCAGCTATGTAAGCATTGATGACTATGCCAATTACCCAGCCAGCATCATCAATCCCCCAATCCATTTAGAGAATGGAAGTGTCGATCTGAAACATGTACAAAAGGTATTCAAACGCCCTGTCTTCGGTGGTCTCGATCGCTTGGGTGTTTTAGCAACCGGTACGCTGGAAGAGGCTAAGAAAGAGGTGGACAAGGTGATGGAGAATGCTCCTGCCAACTTTATTCTGGGGGCCGACTGTACAGTACCCAGTGATACGGACTATGATAGATTGCGTGCCATCATTGACTATGTACATTCCTGGCGTTACAATCATTAAACAATATCGATATGCGTAAGCTTCTTTCCAATACGATTGTTCTACTATTGCTGGCTGTTGTTGCCGGCATACTGGCAGGCTTCTTCATCCCCGAGGCGGGGATGAAGGGCGTGTTGGTCCTTAAGCAAATCAGTGGACAGATAATTTTTTTCCTCGTTCCTCTGATCATCATCGGTTTCGTGGCTCCTTCCATCGCATCGCTGAAAGGGAGTGTTTCACGGCTGATAGTCTTTGCCTTCTCGTTAGCATACCTTTCGTCCGTAGGCGCAGCGTTCTTTGCCATGCTGGTAGGATATCAGGTGATACCTTTGCTGGACATACGGTCTGTCACCGGGTCCCTAAGGGAACTGCCGGAAGTCTTGTTCAGCCTGGAGATTCCCCCCATGTTGAGTGTGATGTCCGCTCTGCTATTCTCGGTCTTGATCGGGTTGGGATGCATTTGGATAAAGTCGAAAGAGATTGCGGAACTGCTCTTGCAATTCCGGGAGATCGTGCTGCAACTGGTAAAACGTATTCTGATACCCCTGCTTCCATTGTATGTGGCTGCTAATTTCTGTTCGTTATCTTATGAGGGGGATATATCCCGTTTGGGGATATTTTTGCCGGTAATACTGATTGCCATAGCCTGCCATTATCTATGGTTGTTGTTGCTCTATGGATTGGCTGCCGTTTATTCCGGTAAGAACAGTTGGCAGGTAGTCAAATTTTACTTGCCTGCCTATTTCACGGCATTAGGAACCATGTCTTCTGCGGCTACACTGGGAGTAGCTCTGGAATGTGCAAACAAGAGCCCTGTCCTGGACAAGAAAGTCTCGGACTTTTCCATTCCTCTGTTCGCGAATATACATCTTTGCGGCTCCGTTCTGACGGAAGTGTTCTTTGTATGTGTCGTATCCCAGTTGCTTTACGGACAGCTTCCCGCACTTTCCACCCTTGTTTTGTTTATCTTTCTGTTGGGAATATTTGCGGTAGGTGCGCCCGGAGTTCCCGGCGGAACAGTGTTGGCCTCATTGGGCATCGTAGTTTCCGTGTTGGGATTTGACGACGCAGGCACAGCCATGCTTATCGCTATTTTTGCTTTGCAGGATAGCTTTGGAACAGCTTGCAATATTACCGGTGACGGTGCTCTGACTTTAATAATCGGTACCTTTTCAAAGCGATATTGCAAAATATGATGTAATATTAGTGAAATACCATTCGTAGCCAAGCGCTAAATACTGGTTTCTAAAAGAACCGGACTGGACACATGAAGGAATATCCCCGATGAAATTGTGGAAGAACCGGACGAAAAATAGTGGGAACTCCCCGATATTTTCCCTGTGGCAAGCGACTCCGGAGCATATAATGGGTAACGATTTAACGGCGTAACGCGCTGTTAAACCGTCTGGTTTTCGTTTAACGAAAACACAACTTGCTGTCCCCTAATGGGGACAACGTTTTTAAGTAGAACTGCAGATTGCTCCGCTTGATGCCTTCCTCCCTTCCTCAAAACTTCTCCATATATGTCCATATTTTTTAACAACAAGGTGATTGTTATCGGAATTTTGGCGTTAAGAAATGGGCTGAAATGCCTGAAAATACGCCGGGATTGCTGAATAACCGGCATAACCCGATAGATAATCAGGTAAATTGGTATTTAGATAAATTGGTATTCTGATATTCTGCTAATCGGGTATTTTGATATTCTGATATTCGGGTTATTAGGTAAATAGGTATTACTGAAGTTTAGACCGCTTGGTTATCTGATAATCGGGTAAATTGGTATTTTGGTTATTTGGTATATTGATAAATTGATATTCAGATAATAAGGTATTTGGAAAAACAGACGGTAAGGTGGGGAGCGGATAAACATCGAGAGAACGTAATAAAACAAGACACTTGATAAGGACTTTTAGCCTAAGCTAAACTAAGCTAATCCATTGATAATAAGTCTCGTAATGCTACGACATGTGAGATTATAATGCTACCTTAGCACTATAATAACAAAGGGTAAAGCATTATGAATGAGCAAATTAGAAATATTTTAGCGCAGGATGCCACCAAGACGAGCAAGATCCGGCAGCTGCTTCTTTTGGGTATGACACGCCGGAAAATCGCCGACCTGTTGACAAACGGAAATTACGGCTTCGTACACAATGTTTACAAAAAGATGCTGCAGGACGGCTTGATTGAGAATATCTGGAACTCAGCCATTGAAACAAGACAGCCGGTGCGGCCGGACTATACCTTCACTCATAAATTCGGTATTGAAATAGAAGCCTATAACTGCAGCATGAGCAGGCTGGCTGATGAGTTGAGGGAAGCCGGTATCCGTGTTACCGTCGAAGGTTATAACCATACGACACGGGATCATTGGAAACTGGTTACCGACAGCAGCCTGCATGGGAACGATACTTTTGAGCTGGTCAGCCCGATACTGGCCGGTGAAGCCGGGTTGAAAGAACTGGAAAAGGTGTGCTGGGTGCTTGACCTCTGTAATGTGAAGGTAAACGACAGTTGCGGGCTACACGTCCACTTGGATGCGGCGGACTTCAATATGAATACCTGGAGAAACCTGGCTCTGAGTTACAAGCACCTTGAGAATCTGATTGACGCTTTCATGCCGGCCACGCGCAGGAACAACAGATACTGCAAAAGCCTGAACCATGTTTCCGATGAGAGGATAAAATCAGCCCGGACAATAGATGACCTGCGGGATGTCTTTGACCGCGACAGGTACCACAAGGTAAACTTCGAGGCTTACTCCCGGCATAAGACGGTTGAGTTCCGCCAGCATTCCGGCACGACAAACTTCACAAAGATGGAGAATTGGATCTTATTTCTGAACGGTTTGATTACCCTTGCGAAACAGGACAACCTCTCCGGCAGGAACACCCTGGAGAGCCTGCCTTTTCTGGACGAGAAACAAAAATTGTATTTCAAAATTAGGACTAAAAAATTGGCGAGATGAAGAAAGAGTATATTTTACTGGATGGCGGCCGGATAGCCGCTTCCAGTGCGGAAGAGTTCGTCCGGCTGCTCCGTGAGGGGAGCTGGTTCGACAGTGATTGTACCGACGGGGAGTATATGCAGCGGTTTGCCGCGCGTTACAACGAGTCGCATGGTGTGACAGTTTCCACCGATACTCCCGAAGGGTTCATGTCCGACCTGATGAAGGACGGCTATCTCAAGGAGCGGTAAGCTCCGTCCCTTTATTATTATAGTCCCTGCCTTCAGTCTTTGAGGCAGGGATTTTTTTCTTTCACCGCAATCCCGTCCTGTTCTTTTGGGGGATTTCTCTCCGGTATCCATGACAATCCATGACTTTCCATGACAAACCGTGACGGGGTATTTTACCCTATTGGGGCATTCATTTTCTTTGTGCCGTAAATAGTTACACAGTAATCAGAATTTTTAAAAAAAGGCATGAAAAAAGAACCGTTATTAATTGCTGTCGCCAGCCAGAAAGGAGGCGTAGGCAAATCCGTCTTTACGGTGCTGCTCGCCAGCATCCTTCATTACCGGAAAGGTTATCGGGTGGGTGTCGTGGATTGCGACTCCCCCCAGCACAGCATTGCCCTGATGCGTGAACGCGATATCAAGAGCGTGATGGAGAATGATACTCTGAAGGTAAACCTCTACCGCCAGCACGAGCAGATTCAGAAACGCTCTTATCCGGTCATCAAAAGCGACCCGGAGAAAGCCGTCGAGGATTTGCACCGGTATATGGAAAAAGAGGATGCCGTTTTTGATGTCGTGCTGCTCGACCTTCCCGGAACGCTCCGCAGTGAGGGGGTGATCTACACCATTTCCGCGATGGACTATATCTTCGTCCCGCTTAAGGCGGACAATATCGTCATGCAGAGTTCCCTTGAATTTGCCGCTGTACTGGAAGACGAACTGATATCCAAACACAATTGCAACCTTAAGGGCATCTATTTCTTCTGGAACATGATTGACAAAAGGGAACGGAAAGAGGTGTACGAGTCATGGAACCGTGTGATCCGGAAAGCGGACCTGAAACTGCTGGACTCACGCATTCCGGACACGAAACGTTACAACAGGGAAATAAGCCCGACGCAGAACAGTATCTTCCGTTCCACGCTGTTTCCACCGGACAACCGGCAGGAAAAAGGATCGGGGTTGTCCGAACTGGTGGAAGAGATATGCCGTATCGTCGGTTTAAACGAACCAGACGCTATCTAAAACAGAACAGCTTATGAATAAATCAGACAAAAAGAAAATATTCCCCGGAGGCATAGACGAGCAGGTGATACTGGACATAGTCGCTTCCAAAGGTTCGATGCTGTCCATCCTCTCCGAAACGCCTCCCCAGCCGGAGAGGGCGGAAGCAATCCCGCCGGAACCGGCGGTAACCGGGAAGCAGGCGTTTACTGACAAAGAGTGTGATGCTTTCATTGCAAATTTTCTGAATGTACCCCGGAGTGAGTCCACCACGACGCTTCATATCGATGCCGATATACACCGGCGTATCTCTTCCCTGGTGTGGGGTATCGGCAGCAGGAAGGTCACCGTTGCCGGAGTCACCAACCGGATACTGGCACTTTTCTTCGAACAGAACGAGAAGCTGGTCCATTACATTATCGAAAAACATTGCAAATCATTTAAAACAAAATAACCGTATGGAATATCTTTTTATTCTCCTTTTTATTTATGCTTCCTATTTGAGCATTGAGAAGTATGTCCATACGGGCGGCATTTTCACATGGAGGGGTGGAAAAGTCAAAAAGGAACGTCGGACCACACCTGCCGCCGTTCATCCGGAAATATCATTGTCAGAGGCGGAAATAATAGGCAGGAGCCGGTACCGGATGCGACAATCACTGACAATGGATGACAATAGCGGACAGGCTGAATCTGGTATTGAAAAGAGCGGTACCTTTACTCCCGAAAAGGAAACAGGGCCGGTTCTTCAAGCGCACGAACCCTTTGACAGGCATACGAAATACCCGGAAGTTCCGGGCACTTTTCAAAAATTGAATTATCCTGAAACCGACTATATGCAGAAGGCTTCCCCTTCTTCCGGTGAAGAAAAGGAAGAAATACCCGAACGCTATGAGATTACGGGATACGTACAGCGGAGCAATCCCCACCGGGCAACCGGTGTCACCTTCGACGACCTGGATATGATAGAGAAAGTGATGACATCGGACATTCCCGTGACGGAAGCGGAACAGGAACAAACCCGGCAGACTTTCCGTAAGCTGGAAGGCACGAACATGGAGCGAATCCTGCAGGCGGGCATCCTGGGTAACAACGACAAGCTGAAACGGTATATGCGTCTGTATGTGGACAAGGGTGAACCCCATTTATTGACCAGAAAGGACAAGGACGACATTCTCCGGGAATTTGACATTACGGAGCATGTGCCTGAATAGATAACAGGACGATAGTATGGGAAAGTATTATGATTCCGGCTGATTCCGGATGTTGTGGACCTTTAAAATGAAGTGTATAATTAAAAAATGAAAAAACATGAGAGATTTCTTCGACTCCGGTTGATCCGGGCATGGCGAGTTTTAAAACGAAGTGTATAACTCTTAAAAAACGGATATATGAGAGGCTTCCATGATTCCGGTTGATCTTTTCCCTTTACCGGAGCGAACATTCAAAACAAGTAATTAACCCTTTAAAACGGAGGTGCCTATGATTGGTTACTATGACTCGGGTTGATCCTAAAAAGGACATCGTGGTTGCAAGCAGCGGACCGCAGGAAATTTCCTGCGGTCTATTTGAAAGAAGTTTTTTATTCACATTTAATTCGTAGATTGTATATGAAAAGACATTTTAAAAAGACGGTTGCATTAATAGCATGAATAGTTGTTTCCACCCTGGGTGTCTATGCCGAAGGGGACGGAAGTGCCGGTATCACAAAGGCCACATCCATGCTTTCCAGCTATTTCGATCCGGCCACGAAATTGATATATGCCGCAGGAGCCATTGTAGGGCTGATAGGCGCGATAAAAGTTTATTCCAAGTTTTCTTCAGGAGACCCCGATACCGGAAAAACAGCCGGGTCCTGGTTTGGAGCCTGTGTTTTCCTCATTGTTGCTGCGACCGTCCTGCGCTCCTTTTTCCTGTAATATAGACGGTTATGGAATACAATATCAACAAAGGAATAGGACGCAGCGTGGAGTTTAACGGCTTGCAGGCACAATACCTGTATTTCTTCGTAGGAGGCTTGCTTGCCATCTTCCTGTTGTTCGTCATCTTCTATATGATAGGTATTGACCGGTGGGTCTGCATCGGCTTCGGTATCCTCTCCGCTTTCGGGCTGATCTTCGGGGTGTTCCACCTGAACAAGAAGTACGGTCCCAATGGCTTGATGAAGCTTACCGCAGTCAAATACCACCCGTTTTATATCATCAATCGCAAACGTATATCTTCCTTATTTAAAAAGCGCATTTATGAGAAATACATTAAAAGCCGCAACGCTGGAAAGTAAGTTTCCGATATTGTCCGTGGAAGAGGGATGCATCCTCTCCAAGGACGCGGACGTGACCATCGGCTTCAAGGTTTTCCTTCCGGAGCTCTTCACGGTCACTTCCGCAGACTATGAATCCATGCACGGCACATGAACAAAGGCAGTCAAGGTACTGCCGAATTACACGATAGTACACCGGCAGGACTGGTTCCTGAAAGAGAATTACAAGGCCGACACGCAGAAGGACGGGATGAGCTTTCTGGACCGCAGCTTCGAGCTCCACTTCAATGAACGGCCTTTCCTGAACCATTTTGCCTATCTCTTCATCACCAGGACAACCAAGGAGCGGAGCCGCAAAGAGAGCAACTTCTCCATCCTCTGCCGGGGGAACATCATCCCGAAGGAAGTCCGGGACAAGGACGCGGTCAGCCGCTTTCTGGAAAGTGTCGACCAGTTCGAGCGCATCCTGAACGACTCGGCCTTTATCCGCCTGGAACGGCTGACCACCGATGAGATTGTCGGCACGCCGCAGCAGGCCGGGCTGGTCGAGAAATATTTCTCCCTCTCGCAGCAGGACACGACCACGCTGAAAGATATACAGATGAGCGCATCGGAAATGCGTATCGGGGACAATATTCTCTGCGTGCACACCCTTTCCGATGTGGACGATCTTCCCGGCTCTGTCCGGACGGATGCCCGGTACGAGAAATACTCCACCGACCGCAGTGACTGCCGTCTGAGCTTTGCCGCCCCGGTGGGGCTGATGCTTTCCTGTGACCATATCTACAACCAGTTCCTGTTCATAAACGATTCGGCGGAAATCCTGCAACGCTTCGAGAAGACGGCACGCAACATGCATTCGCTTTCCAAGTACAGCCGTGCCAACCAGCTCAACAAGCAGTGGATCGACGCTTATCTGGACGAGGCGCACTCCTTCGGGCTGACCGCCATCCGTTGCCATTGCAATGTCATGGCATGGTCGGACAGCCGGGAGAAGCTCAAGGTGATAAAGAACGACACCGGTTCGGCTCTGGCACTGATGGGATGCAAGCCCCGTTACAATACCGTTGACGCGCCTACCCTGTACTGGGCGGGCATTCCCGGCGGCGAGGGTGATTTTCCTGCCGAGGAGTCCTTCTATACTTTCATCGAGCAGGGAGTCTGCTTCTTTACCGGGGAGACGAACTATGCGGATTCCCTGTCGCCTTTCGGCATCAAGATGGCAGACCGGACCAACGGGAAACCGCTGCATCTGGACATCTCGGACGAACCGATGCGCCGGGGCATCATCACCAACCGTAACAAACTGGTTATCGGGCCTTCCGGTTCGGGCAAGTCCTTTTTCATGAACCATTTAGTGAGGCAGTATTGGGAACAGAACACCCACATTATACTGATTGATATCGGGAACAGTTACAAGGGTTTATGCGACCTGATCCGCCAGCGTACAAACGGGGAGGATGGCGTGTATTATACGTATAGCGAAAAACACCCGATAGCCTTCAATCCTTTTTTTACCGAAGATAAAGTCTTCGACCTGGAGAAGAAAGAGTCCATTAAGACACTGATCATGTCGCTCTGGAAAAGGGATACGGAAGTAATCACCCGTGCCGAGGAAGTGGCCCTCTCAATGGCGGTCAACCTGTTTCTTGAAAAGATAAAGGAGGATGTTGAGCTGGTTCCTTCCTTTAATACTTTCTACGAGTTCGTACAGGGAGAGTTCCGTGGAATACTGGAAGAGAAACATTACCGCGAGAAGGATTTCGACCTCACTAATTTTCTCAATGTATTGGCTCCATATTACCGTGGTGGAGAATATGATTATCTGCTGAATTCAGATGAGCAGCTCGACTTGCTGAACAAGCGTTTTGTGGTATTTGAAATTGACGAAATTAAGGAGCATAAGATTCTTTTTCCGGTGGTGACCGTCATCATTATGGAAGCTTTTATCAACAAAATGAGGCGGTTGCATGGGGCTCGGAAGATGATAGTTGTGGAGGAGGCTTGGAAGGCAATCGCCCGCGAAGGCATGGCGGATTATATAAAATTTCTCTACAAAACCGTCCGTAAATACTTCGGTGAGGCCGTAGTCGTCACGCAGGAACTGGACGACATCGTGTCAAGTCCTATTATCAAGGACACTATCGTCAACAATGCCGATTGCAAGATTTTGTTGGACCAGCGAAAGTATATCAACAAGTTTGATTCCGTGCAATCCTTGCTGGGACTGACCGACAAGGAGAAAGGGCAGATTCTGTCCATCAACCAGGCCAATGATCCGGCAAGAAAGTATAAGGAAGTTTGAATTGGCTTGGGCGGAGTCCGGTCTGCTGTCTATGCCACAGAAACCTCTGTCGAGGAGTACCTCACTTATACCACGGAGGAGACCGAGAAGCTCGAAGTCACGCAAATGACAGAGAAGTTGGGCGGCAATATGGAACAGGCCATCCGTATGCTGGCAAGTGAGAAGAAAAAGAAAAAATAAACGGTTAAAAGAAAGAAGTAATGAAAAAGAAAGTTTTAAGTCTATTGTTTGTCCTGCCGGCTTTAATTGTGCCGGTAAGCGTGCAGGCGCAGTGGGTGGTGTCCGATCCGGGCAACTTGGTCCAAGGTATCGTGAACAGTGTGAATGAGATGGTGGAAACTTCCCAAACGGCACAGAACGCCCTTTCCACATGGAAGGAAACCTCGAAAATATTCGAACAGGGACGGGAGTATTATGACAAGCTGCGCAAGGTAAACGACCTGATCAGCGGCAGCGAAAAAGTCAAGGAGTCCGTCCTGATGCTGGGCGATATCTCCGAGATTTATGTGAACAATTTCGGCAAGATGCTGACCGACAAGAATTTCAGCCAGAGGGAATTGGACGCGATAGCCTCCGGTTATAATACGATCATGAAGAAAAGCAGCCGCAGCATTGCCGAACTGAAGAACATAGTTAATCCCACCGGCATGTCCATGAACGACAAGGAGCGCATCGACCTGGTAAACCGGGTATATGGGGAAATGACGCATTACAAGAAACTTGCGAACTATTATACCCGCAAGAACCTGCATGTGTCCTACCTACGTGCCAAACAGAAAAATGAACAACAGCAGGTATTTGACTTGTATGGCAAAGACGAGCGTTACTGGTAATCATTCAATTAAAATCAGAACAGTATGTTGCTAATGTCTATCTCGTTTGAAAACTTGCACCAGATTCTGAGGAATCTGTACGATACGATGACCAAGCTCTGCCAGCCGATGATGGATATGGGGATGGCACTGGCCGCACTGGGAGCCTTGTTCTACATTGCTTACCGGGTGTGGCAGTCCCTTTCCCGTGCCGAGCCGATAGATGTCTTTTCGATGCTCCGGCCTTTCGTACAGGGTATCTGCATCCTCTTCTTCGATATAATGGTGCTGGGAACCCTTAACGGCATCTTCAGTCCCATTGTCCAGGGAACCGGCACGCTGCTGCGGGACCAGACTTTCGACCTGCAGAAATACCAGCAGGAGAAGGACAGGCTCCGGGCGGACATGCTGGCAAAAACCATGATGACCGGAAGCGTCTTTGCCTCCAACGAGGAGCTGGACGCCGAACTGGAGAACATGGGCTGGAGCGAGGAGGAGCATACGGCTTTGCAGACGATGTATGAGGTTTCCTATTCTTTCTCCCTGCAGGGGATCACCCAGATGATCATGCGCAAACTGCTGGAGATCCTTTTCCAGTCCGCTTCCCTGGTCATCGACACGATCCGTACCTTCTTTTTGATTGTATTGAGTATTCTGGGGCCGATAGCCTTTGCCCTGAGTGTATTCGACGGTCTGCAGAACACGCTCGTCCGGTGGCTGGCACGCTATATCAGTGTCTACCTCTGGCTGCCGGTATCAGACCTCTTCGGGGCGATGCTCGCCAAGATACAGACGCTTATCCTGCAGGAGGAGATGAACCTGATGGCTAATCCGATGAGCATCATCGATGTGGACGGTTCCTCGGCCATCTATCTGATATTTATGATCATAGGGCTGGTAGGTTATTTCTGTGTCCCGACGGTTTCAAACTGGATCGTCCAGGCCGGCGGCATGAGTGCCTATAACCGGAATGTGAACAATACGGCATCCAAAGTGACCAATGTGGCGGGTGCTACGGCAGGTGCTTCAACAGGTAATGTCGCTGCTGTATTATTGAAAAAGTAGGAATGTAAAAATATATAAGAATAATGGAATTCAAAAGTTTAAAAAATATCGAATCCTCGTTCAGGCAGATACGCCTGTTCACGCTGGTCTTTCTGGGTATTTGCGCATCGCTCACGACATATGCCATCTGAAAGTCCTACCTGTTCGCTAACCGGCAACGGGAGAAGGTGTATGTGCTGGATCAGGGCAAGTCGCTGATGCTGGCATTATCCCAGGATGCGGCGTTGAACCGTCCGGTGGAAGCCCGCGAGCATGTGCGCCGCCTACATGAGCTGTTCTTTACGCTGGCTCCCGACAAGGCTGCCATCGAATCCAACATCAACCGTGCCATGTATCTGGCGGACAAGAGCCTTTACGGGTATTACCGGGATTGGAACGAGAAAGGATATTACAACCGGCTGATCAGCGGCAATATCAACCAGACCGTCCTGGTGGACAGCATGCAATGTGACTTCGATAACTATCCCTACCGGATCATCACCTTTGCCCGGCAGATGGTTGTCCGCAGCAGCAATATTACCGAGCGTTCCCTGGTCACCCGTTGTTTCCTGCAGAGTGTAACTCGGTCGGATAATAATCCGCAAGGCTTTATGGCGGAGCGTTTCGAGATTCTGGAGAACAGGGATATAAGGACCGTTGAACGCTAAAAAGAACAGGATAATGAAAAGCAGAGAAATAAAAACAGAAATAGGTGAAAAACTGAAGGGCGTTTGCGAAAGCCTGTCGGAGAAAGAGCGTAAGGGAGTGCTTGTCGGCATGCTGGCTGTCAGCACGGTCTTGTGTGGTGTCACGGTAGCGCGCGCTTTTGGACGTTTCCTTTCTCACGGCACACCAAAGGAACTGCCGTTTGGCAGGCATGTTCCGGCAGATTCACTCCACCGGACAGATAAAGACAGTATAATGTATCATTCTAAATCAACGGATAATGGAAGATAAAGAATTGGAAAAGCCCGAAGCGGCAGAAGAAACAGCGGTACAGCCGGAAACCGGCAGAGCCTTGCAAGACGAGCCGGGGAAAGAAAAGAGGGTGCTTGCCCCGGAAGAAATTGAGAAAAGAAGGAAGTTTATTGTGATTCCGGCCTTTGTACTGGTATTCCTGGGAGTCATGTACTGAATATTTGCCCCGTCCGGTAAGGAGAACGGGACGGAAGTTCCCGGCAACTCCGGGTTTAACGTGAATGTCCCGGAGCCTACCACGGCCAAGCTGTTGGATAAGAAGACCGCCGCTTACGAGAAGCAGCAGGCGGAAGTGGAGGAAGAAAGCCGGATGAAATCGTTGGAACAGCTTGCCGGGACGTTGCTGGATGGTGGAAAAATAACACCCGATGCGAACGAAAAAGACGGAGACAGGCTGCAACAGTCAGTCAAGACCTACGAGCAAATTTCCAGCCAGCTGGATGATTTCTATGAGACTCCCGAAAAAACTGTAAAAAGTGATCTGGAGAGAAAAGTGGAGGAGTTGAATAAAAAGCTGGAAGAAGCGGAAAAAGAAAAGGACCGGACGGCTTCCCGTGAGGAACTGATGGAACGTTCCTACAAGATGGCGGCAAAGTATCTGAATCCGGATAAGGATACCATAAAAGAAGAAACAACCGGAAAAGAACTGCCGGAAGCTGTTCCGGTACAGCGGGCGGAGCACCAGACCACCTCCGGCCTTTCACAGCCGGTTACGGATTCCGCTTTTATCGCTTCACTCGTCGTTGAAAGGAATTACGGTTTCAATACAGCCGTAGGCAGCAGTTACCGGATGGGAACGAATACCATTGCCGCCTGCATCTCGGAAAACCAGACTGTCGAACAGGGAGGCAGGGTAAGACTCAGGCTGCTCCAACCCCTGCAAGCCGGAAACATCACCATTCCTGCCAACAGCCTGGTAACGGGTGCGGCGGTAATCCGGGGGGAACGGCTGGATATCCTGATCAGCAGCATCGAATATGCGGGAAATATCATTCCCGTGCAGCTGGCGGCCTATGATGTGGATGGGCAGAAGGGAATCTTTGTTCCCGGCTCCGATACCCGCAGTGCGGCAAAGGATGCGGCGGGGACGGTCAGCGAGAGCATGGGAAACAGCGTGTCGTTTGCACGTTCCGCCGGGCAGCAGGTGGTGATGGACCTGACGCGCGGAGTCATGCAAGGCGGCACACGGTTGATCGCCGGACGGGTTCGCGCGGTCAAGGTGACACTGAAAGCCGGATATAAGGTGCTGCTGGTCACAAAGAAACAATAACGGATTATTCACTTTAATAAAAAAGACAAGACAATGAAAATAGTTATAGCATTATTGATGTCTGTTCTGGCCTCGGTATCCGGTTTTTCACAGGAGGAAAGACCGGTAAATCCCGTCAGGATTCTGACGGCGGGCCAGCATATCACCCCTTATAAAATTGAGGTCACTTTCAGCAAGACGGTGCATATCCTTTTTCCTGCCGAAGTACGCTATGTGGATCTGGGCAGTAACAATATCATCGCGGGCAAAGCCGACGGGGTGGAGAATGTGGTACGTGTAAAAGCGGCGGTAAAAGAGTTTCCGGGAGAGACAAACTTCTCGGTTATTACAGGCGACGGTTCCTTCTTTTCTTTCAATGTGGTTTATAAAGAGGAGCCTTCCACGCTGAATATCAATATGGACCAATGGATAAATCCGGACGAAGGGGGAAAGAAAGGAGGCAGTTCCATCCGTGTCACGGAGCTGGGTGAGGAAGATCCGACGGTCATCGCCAGCGTGATGTACACCATCCACCGGCTGGACTGCAGGGACGTGAAGCATATCGGATGCCGGCAGTTCGGGATGCAGGTTCTTCTGAAAGGTATTTATGTGCATAAGGACCTGCTCTTCTTCCACGTTTCCCTGACGAATAATTCCCATGTGCCTTTCGATGTGGATTTCGTACGGTTTAAAATAGTGGATAAGAAGATAGCCAAACGGACAGCGCAGCAGGAAACCTATATCGAACCGGTACGTACGCTCAATGCCCTGACACGCATCGAGGGAAAAAGTACGGGGCGTATTGTATATGCCTTCCCGAAGATAATTATTCCTGACGACAAGCTGCTGGAAGTGGAAATCTACGAAAAGGCGGGAGGCCGCCACCAGCGGTTTTATGTCGAAAATAGTGACCTGGTGGATGCGCGTGTCATGAATGAATTAATCAAGGAGTAATCATGAAAAGAGTTTTATTTATTATGTTATGCATTTGTCTGCCCTTTGCGGCAGGCAAATCCTTTGCCCAACGCTATTTGCCGGGACAAAGGGGAATTCAGCTTACAGCAGGCGGTGTGGACAACTTCGGTTCCAATGTGAAGCATTTGGGTGGTAACTTCCAGGTCGGTCTGGCTTTGAGCCGGTATAACCGGAACCATTCCCGATGGTTGTTCGGGGCGGATTATGTGAAGAAACACTATTCCTATAAGGAGATTGCGATACCCAAAGCGCAGTTTACCGGGGAAGCGGGTTATTTCGTGCCGTTCTTCTCGGACCGTGACAAGAACGTGTTCTTCTCTGCCGGGCTTTCCGCTCTGGCCGGTTATGAGACGACCAACTGGAACGACAAGCTGCTCTATGACGGGGCGACACTTAAGAATGACGGATGCTTTATCTACGGTTTTGCTCCGGCTTTCGAGATGGAGGCGTTCCTTTCGGACAGGCTGGTTTTTCTTTTCAGTGTCCGCCAAAGGATATTCTTCGGCTCGTCCGTAGGACATTTCCACACGGTGGTCGCTGCCGGATTCAAGTACATTTTTAATTAGGGACAGCATGGAAGAAAATAATTGGAATATAGACCAGATGCTGCACTGGCTGGACATAAAAATAGAACGGGAAGACCGGGACATAGCCAGGCTTGAGAAACAGATGGACGGGGATTTTCTGTACTATTTCGAGTGGAATGCGGAGAGCCTGTACAAATCCCACTTTATGTCAGACTGTTATAAAAAACTCCGCCAGGCAGTGGACGGGGTAAAAGACATCGATGAAATCAGGAATATCCTCAAGGAGCATGCCGCCTGCTGTGAGAAGAAACTGCTGGACGGCCAGCTGGATTGCCGAAGTTCCAGCCGGGGTGCGAACATGGCCCATTCCATGAGGCTGGAATGTATGCAGCGGCTGATAAAGGATTACCGGGAATTTGCAAATATTCTTTCAGTAACGCCTCCTGAAAAGAATCAGCAGCAGGCACATAAAAACGGGAAGAAAGAAGGACCGCCTGAAAAAAAGACAAAACAGGGTATCAGGCGTTAGCCATGCCGCCGGATTCAAGTAAATTATCAATTTAGTAATACGTAAAGTCATGAAGATAAAATTAATTGCAAGTAGTATCATGCTCACATTACTTTGCCTGCTGGGTAGCTGTGACGACAAACTGGAAGTGCGGCAGGCTTATGATTTCTCCCTTACCTCGTGGTATCTTCAGAAAACCATCTCCCCGGATGAGACCGTGGAGATTCGTCTGACACTCAATCGCAGTGGAAACTATGAGGAAGCCCGCTATCAAATCGGTTATATACAGATGGAGGGTAGCGGTGAGGTATACGACAAGAAGAATGTCCGGCTGGTGAACCGGGAGATGCAACCGTTGGATTCGATTGCGGGGTTGGACAGCAGCGATCCCTGCCGCCAGGTGTTCACGCTATTCTATCATAATGGGAGTAGTAAGAACGCGGAAATTAAATTCGTAGCTGTGGATAACTTCGGACAGGAAAGGGATTTGGATATTTCTTTCGCAACAGAAACGGAAAGCGAACAATAAAAAGATTGATGATGGATACAGATCATTTAGAAGTCGAACAGTTGCAACAATACCTTGACAAGGCAAGAAATGAGGTAAGGAGCGACATCAAAATGTATAAGAGCCAGCTGGAAAAGAACTATCTTGATTTCTTTAACTGGCATGCGGATGACTTGTACAAAGCCTGTTATATGGATAACCAATATAGGATAATTCAGCAGAAGATTGATACCTACCGAGACTCCGAGGGATATTGAAGCGTATCTGAAACGTTGCACTCTCTATTTGGAAGAAGATCTTTTATCCGGTCCGCTCGTCAGGAGAAGTACCAGTCCGATATCGAATATGGCCCTTTCTCTGGAGATAGAGTGCAAACAGAAACTGCTGAAGGATTTTCGGAATTTGAATAGGTTTCTTCAGAGCGAGACGATCGGTGAGAAAATAAAGTCCCAGGAAAAAACAAGGCGAGAGGCTATCCCCCGGCTGGAGAAGAAAAAAACGGGACCACGGTTGAGATAGTTTTTTGAAGCCGGCAATAAAGAAGAAGGCCGCTGAAGCATGATTTCAGCGGCCTTCTTCTTTATTATATTGGAATCTTCTGCTTAGAGCAAGCCTCAAACAGATAATGTATGAATAACCGGCCCTTTTCCGTCCAGACGGTCAGCATGGCAGTGCCTGTATCACCATTCCGGTTTTCCCATTGGTGGGTACGGGGGGCTGTATAGCCTTGATTCTGGTAGGGTGCTTTAAGCAGCCACTGTCCGGACTGGCGGAACTGGATGCCCGCCCATTTCAACCGCCTGTTCAATGCGCTGGCACTCATGCCCAGTTCTTTGGCTATCTGGGTGGCCGTATAGGTGCTTTGGGATTGCAGCACCTTGTCATAATAAGCGACTTTAGGGGCCTGTAATTTCAGCTTCAGAAAGGCAAGGCTGTTTGCCTGCTGCAATTTGCCGATATGCTCGTCACGGGCCTTGATTTTGCCCTGTGCAAGCAACACGGCACGTGCCAGCAGTTCATTGTCCGTTCCGCCGCTCTTTCGCAGGATATAACCGCCGTTTTTCAGTGTTTCGGGAACCAGTTCATCAAATATCCAGCTTTCGAATTTTTCGGCAGCAGGCAGCTTGCTGCCGGTGATCAGGCGGTACACATTCCCTTCATTGATGTATTTTATCTTTTGTACGGCACTGCGTGTAGGGGTGTCGTAAATCGCGATGCCCATTGGTTTACAGTGTCTTGCAACGGCATCCCTCGGATTGGCATAGCCGAGTGCGGAGGCAACGTCGGATGCGCAGAACCATATTTTCCCGTCAATATCCAGTGTCCGGATACGTCCGAACTCAGGATGTTCAAATATTGATATTTTATTCATGACTGTTCAATTTATAGGTTTCTTCTATTGCTTTGAATATCTCGTAGGCTACCTGGGGGACGATGGCGTTTCCGTATCCTTTGATGGACTTTTCTCTTCACTGAGAAAAGGAGATACCGTCCAACCTGGCGGAAAACCCATCATCTCGGCTACAAACAGGGGGTTGAGTTGGAAACTCTTTCCAGTCCGGGCGAAGAAATCGGGAAGGCTGTCCTTTTCCGGTATCCGGCCTCTCTTCTCCAGACTCTCCAGGCTTGCCGCCCCCTTCCAGTCCCTCGCCGTCGGCGTGGGCAGAAGTTCGGCCATCCTTCCAAGCCCTACACTCCAGACATGCCCTTTCTGATTGATCTTCCGTATCTTCCCTTTCGGTGTCACAATAATCCTGTCGTTTTTCCCCATTACAGCCCCCACACCGGCATCGCTGGCTACCGGAGTGGGCAGCAGCATCCCGTAAAAGTCCAGAAAGTCGCTCAGGCCGTTGGGCTTCTTTTTCCCATTGAGCTGGCTGTGCAGGGATGGCGCATGGGCCTGCCTCCATTTGTGGGCCCTCTCCGGATGGTGTATTTCCGTGGCCAGCGGAGTAGGAAGAAGCATCGCACGGATAATCTCCGGCAGTCCCTGCTGGCTGCTGTTCGGTCCTCTCTGCTTGTAATCCTGGGCCGTTACGGTGGGCAATAAACCATATCCGATCCCGGCGGTGGGGAGCTCCGACGGAACAAGCCGGTATAAGTACCGGCTGGACGGAATATCCTTCACGTTCAAGATCAAGGCAAATGGTTTCAACGACATATTGCTGCCGTCTTTTAAATACAGGCTCACTCTCTGAGAATAGAGTGGATTGACTTCCCACTTCAGTCTCTTGGCCGGGCTGTACCATCGTGAGGATGCCAGCAACATTTTCACCAATGACCCAATCGGGCCTGATTTCATGTATGGCCCGGAGCATGTGAGGCCAGAGGTAACGGTTATCATCCGCTCCCTTTCTTTGGCCTGCGACGGAAAAGGGTTGACAAGGAAAACCTCCTGTAAGGACGTTAATTTTTCCTCTTCACTGTCTGAAGTCTGTTTTTGTGATGTCTGTATAACTTTTCGCATCTTTAAACCAGTAATTTAAAACGGTGTTACAAAAATCATCTATTTCACAATGGAATGCGTTTTGCCATCCCATTCATTCGGCTGCCAGTTCAGGGGCACCGAATCCGCTGAAAAGAGAAGCGTGTACCAAACGCTTCTCTTTTTCAGTACTTTGCTTTTCTTCTTTCATTGTTATTCATTATTTAAAGGTTCAATATTCATGGCTTTCGCATCTATCTTGCGGTAGACATTTCCCATTTCCAACATATTCTTCAGTCGGAGCAGGTCGGTGATTTCATAGACAGTCATGCCTTTGTGCGTTGTGAAGCGGATATATCCCTTCTGCCGCTGTATCTCCACTTCTTCGGGAGTCATCTGTAAAACTTCACAGATTTCCTGCAAAGTCAAGGTCAGGCTTATTTGTTTGACAGTATAGATGTAGGTCAGGATGTCCAGCATCTGGATACATTTACGGTGTGATTTGACAAGTGCCGCAAATTTGTTTCGTTCAATGACGATTACTTTACTTTGATTTTCCATATGAATTGTTATTTATGAGTTTATTGATTCAGACATAAAATCTTCGTTCCGGCATTCTTCTCTCAGGAACTTGTGTACGTCCGAGGCCCAGAAGTAAATCTTGCCGCTGAGTTTGAAATAGGGCAGCTTGCCGGAGTTGCGCCAACGGATCAGTGTCCGGTCACATACTTTCAACATCAGGCGCATGTCCCGGCTGTCCAGCATCTGTTTGCCGTTGAAACTGGTTACTGCTTCCAGTGCAGTTTCCAGCTTGCTTATCAGTTTTCGTTGTTCCTCAAAGTTTTCTTTGATCATCGCTTTGAGTTTTTCAATATCATTGCTGTTCTCTTCCATACGGATATTCCTTTGTTTGAGTGAGTTGTTTATCTTATCTTCGGCTGCAAAGTTTTAAAAAACGGACATGAAAAAATAGGGCTGACGGTAACCGCCAGCCCCATATTTTCTTTCTAACTCACTTAATATCAATATGGTATTTAAAAATATTTTTTCTCCTTTGTCATATATAAAGTGAAAAGGAAATCAACCGAAGTGTTAAAATGAGGAAGAATATATAGTAAAAAGAGGCTGGCAATTAATGCCCCCCCTTTCTAAATATCTTCAGATTAACCTATAAGCACCAGAAACATTGCTTACCTTTGTGCTACAGAGATATTTGGAATTATGTAGAACAATGCAATGTGCAACTGGACTTCCACTACTGAATCGTTGCCTGCAGTTTAAAAAAACACTTTTAATTGCTGATTTATAAAAGATTAAAACGAACTACATTGTTTTAAGTGGTTAAAACTTACTCATCATCCAACACATATATAGCTAATTAACAGTATATTACCAGATATTGACAGGTTATAAAACTGATTTGGCAACGAATGGTATAGAAAAAATAGATGATAATTTTTGTTAGCCCAAAAGAAATCTGTATATTTGGACAATATTTGTCAAGATTAAAAATGTCAACTATGATAACAGATAGTTTTGGGGAAAGAGTACGCAAACTTCGAGAGCAGGCAGATATGCCGTTGCGTAAGTTGGCTGCATTATTAGATATTGATCAATCTACTTTAAGTAAGATTGAACGTGGAGAACGTAAACCCAATACAGAATTAATAGAAAAGCTATCTGCTGTTTTTAGTATTGATAAAAAAGAACTACAAATTAGTTTTATTAGTGACAAGGTGGCTTATGAAGTTCTGTCAGAGGAGTATAGCCAAGAAATATTGAAATTGGCAGAAGAGAAAGTAGAATATTTAAAAGCACATAAAAATAAATAGAGTTTTTATTTAATTATAATGGCTTATGGCATATAAAGTAACACAATCTAAAGAAGAAAGTTTGGAACAGTTGAAGGTGCTGATAAGTGCTTTCGAAAGAGAATATGCCATATATAAAACCACCCAATATAGCGAAGCTCAACTACGGATAGATTTTCTTAACCCATTACTAAAAACATTTGGATGGGACGTTGATAACGAACAAGGCAAATCACAATTTCTCCGTGAAGTAATACAAGAAGAAAGTATTGATGTTGAGGAAGAAGATGTGGTAACCAAGAAAAACCCTGATTATACTTTACGAATTCAAGGCATTAGAAAACTTTTCATTGAGGCAAAGAAGGTATCTATCGATCTAGATAAAACAAATAAGCCAGCTTTCCAAACACGCCGATATGGTTGGAATGCTAACCTAGGAATCTCAATTCTTACTAATTTTGAGATACTTTCTATTTATGATTGTAGGCTTAAACCTGTAGTGAACGATAGTGTTAATACAGCTCGTTATAAATCATTTCACTATTCTCAATTTATTGTTGACTTTGATGAATTATATCGAATTCTCTCTTTCCAGTCAATAGCATCAGGTTATATTGACGAATATTTCTCTCTTGCGCAAAAAGAAACGATTACGTTTGATGAGTATTTTTTGAAACAAATAGAAAATTGGAGAGAAGGTTTAGCAATCGACATTATTGCAAATAATACGGGATTTAACAACGAAGAAATAAATTTCCTCGTTCAGCGATTACTCAATCGAATCATTTTCCTTCGTATTTGCGAAGACAGAGAAATCGAGAAGTACGAAACCCTTAAGCATATTAAGAGTTATGATGAACTAAAAGCACTGTTTGTACGCTCTGACAAAAAATACAATTCTGGACTTTTCGATTTTATCGAGGATAATTTCTCTCTTAACATCAAAATTAATCCAGGTATTCTTATTAGCATTTTCAATGAACTATATTATCCGCAAAGCCCTTATGATTTTTCTGTTGTTGATCCAGCCATTTTAAGTCAGATTTATGAGAGATATTTGGGGAGTAAGATTAATATTGTAGATGATCATACCATTTCTGTTGTTCAAGAACCCGAAGTGGCCGCATCAAGTGGTGTTGTTCCAACGCCTAAACTCATCGTTCGAAATATCGTTAACGAAACCTTTAACCCTTTGTTTTCGGGTAAATCATTACAGCAAATTCAACAATTAAAAATTGCTGACATTTGTTGTGGTTCCGGGACGTTTCTCATATCGGCGTATGATTACTTTCTTGAAAAAATCATCTTAAGTTTGGTTCACATGGGAGGTGATAATTCCCAGGTAATATATAAAACCTTTGACGGCTCTTATCACCTTACAATGCGAGCAAAACACCAGATTCTAACCGATAATATTTTCGGAGTAGATATCAATCCCTATGCTGTAGAAGTGGCTAAATTTAGCTTATTACTCAAACTTCTGGAAAACGAGAATGCTAGTTCAATAGATGATTTCCTTGCCAAATATGACACAAAAGCTCTTCCTAATTTGGATAGTAATATCAAGTGTGGAAACTCATTAATTGATGACACTTACTTCACCTATAAGCCAGAAGCCATAGAAGACAATAGTTTACTTTTCAAAATAAAGCCCTTTAACTGGAATGATGAATTTGACTTCTTAAGGCAATCCAACGGATTTGATGCTATTATTGGTAATCCACCATATGTAAGAATCCAGAATATAGCAAAATTTTCAAGTGAAGAGATTTTCTTTTTTCAGAATAAAATTTCTGGTTATGAAGTTGCCGTATCTGATGCTTTTGATAAATACTACTTGTTTATTCAAAGAGCAATTGAATTACTTAACGACAATGGGATGTTAGGCTACATCGTTCCACATAAATTTTTCATTGTAAAAGGAGGTAAATTTCTTCGCCGATTTATAATTCAAAAAGCATCGATACAAAAAATCATACATTTTGGAGTTAGTCAGGCGTTCCCCAATCGTAGTACTTATACTGCGATTTTAATACTGGACAAGAAAAAAAGAGATGATTTTTACTTTAAACGCATTCGTGTTTTTTCTCCTGAATTTATAACAGGAACTATAAAATATGATACCTATAAATCGGCTTTGTTCAGGGAAAATCCCTGGGTATTTGTGTCTAAAAGCACTGAAAGTATTTTTAACAAATTGAGAAGTCCACAAACGGCTCCGCTTAGTTCTATTGCCGAGATTGCTGTTGGTCTGCAAACAAGCGCAGATAAAATTTACATCTTTCAACCAATTGAGGAAACTGAAACCACATATCGTTTCAAATATAAAAACAATATATACGAAGTAGAAAAAGCTATATGCAAACCTTGTTTGTATGATCTCTCGCTCGAATTATTTGATACAGTAGCTTCCAACGCTAAAATTATTTTCCCGTACATAATTCAAGGAGGGAAAGTCGAAGTTTTTTCAGAACAGCACTTCCAAACCAATTTCCCGTTGACATGGGGGTATTTAAATGAACATAAAGACATACTCGTTAAACGAAGTATTAATGGTAGCAAAGAACCCAAATGGTATCAATATGGAAGATCGCAAAGCTTAACCCGATTCCATGATACCCCTAAATTAATCTGGCCAGTTCTGTCTACGAAGCCAGGGTATGTATTTGATGCAAATAATCTGCAATTTACGGGAGGAGGAAACGGCCCATATTATTCTTTATTTGCTAAGTCTAGTTATTCTTTGCATTACATATTGGGAATTCTTTCTCATCCAGTAATCGAGGCCATGGTTAAATCCGGTGCCAGTGAATTCAGAGGGGCATATTATTCTCATGGCAAGCAGTTTATCGAGAATTTACCAATCCGATTGATCGATTTTAATAATAAATCAGAGGTTACTCTATATAAAGAGATAATCAAAGCCGTCAACGGATTAATAGAGACGAAGCAGGCAAGTAAGGGTATACATATAACATCCGAGAGAAGGGTTCTTCAACGTAAAATGAACCTACTTTGGAATTTACTTATTTCAAAAGTCAATTTGCTCTATGGATTATCAGATGAAGATATAAGAGAGATTGAGACTGATGAGTTGTTAAATAGTGACATAAATGAAGACTAATATAGTAGTGGAGAAAATAGAGAATATAGATTCGAAGAAACTTCGTGGTGGGTATTACACACCACAGGAGATCACTGACTTTATTTGTAAATGGGCAATTAACAGCCCTGCACAGAAAGTCCTGGAACCAAGTTGTGGCGATGGAAATTTTATAGAGTCTGCCATACGACGGTTTAATAAATTAGGAGTTGACGGCAATAATTTATCTGGATTGATAAAAGGAATTGAGTTGATCGATAAAGAAGCCCAAAAATCCAAAATAAGAGCGGCAAAATACGGTTTAAATTCAAATACAATTCAGAACGCAGATTTCTTTAGCTATATTTCAACAGCTAAGGAAAAATTTGATGTGGTTATTGGTAACCCTCCTTTCATCCGTTATCAAAACTTCCCTGAAGAACATCGGGAGTTGGCACTTAAAATGATGCGTGAATTAAAACTGCATCCCAACAAACTTATAAATATCTGGGTTCCATTTCTTGTTATTTCCGCCAGTAAATTAAAACCCTCTGGAAAGTTAGCAATGGTTATTCCGGCAGAATTATTCCAAGTAAAATATGCCGCGGAAACAAGAGTATTCCTCTCTAACTTTTTTTCGAGGATTACTATTGTTACATTTAGAAAATTAGTTTTTGATGATATCCAGCAGGAAGTAGTATTGCTTCTTTGCGAGAAAGATTTAGCTGACAACCATGGAATTAGGGTTATTGAAGTCGAGAATTTGGTTGAACTTGAAAATATTGATTTTGATATTATTCATCAATCAGACGTGAAGTATCTTGACCATTCGACAGAAAAATGGACAAAATATTTTTTGAATGAAGATGAAATTCAGCTTTTAAGAAAGATTAAATCTGATAACAGAATCTTGCCATGTTCAACGATTATGGACGTTGACGTAGGTATTGTTACCGGGAAAAATAATTTCTTTATGCTTAATAAAGAAACTGTTTCCGAAAAAAAGCTCATGCCCTACACAACTCATGTGGTAGGCAAATCAAATTATTTTAAAGGAATTGTATACAATGAGGAAGACTTTCAGAAAAACTCAGAGGCAAATCTTCCTGTTTATCTATTTATTCCTCCTGCAAAGGATTATGCTACATTACCTAAAGAATGTCAGAACTATATTTCTTATGGGGAAACACAAAAATACCATGAAGGTTATAAGTGCAGTATCCGAAAACTCTGGTATTTGACACCTTCTCTATGGACACCGGATGCCTTTGTTTTAAGACAGGTGGGGGATTATCCAAAACTTATACTTAACCAAGCAGAAGCATCTTCAACAGATACAATTCATAGGGTACGCTTTAAAACCAAAGCCATAAGTGGGGAAACTATTGCTCTCTCATATCTTAATTCTTTAACTTTTGCTTTTTCCGAAATAACCGGTAGAAGTTATGGTGGCGGAGTTCTTACTTTTGAACCAACCGAGATAGAGGAACTACCTTTGCCCATATTGGGAAAACATAATATTGACTTTAAACGAGTAGATTCTTTAATCCGACAGAGAAAGATTGAAGAAGTTCTTGATATTGTTGATAGAGAATTGTTGATCAAACAACTTAAATTTTCAGAGAAAGAGGTCAAAACTTTAAGAGGGATATGGAAGAAACTATCCGGCAGAAGAACTAATAGAAAAAGTAAGTAACATAAATATTTACATTATGAGAATATCTTGTCTTGAAATACAAAATTTCAGAAAATTAAAATCTTCTCGAATTGATATTGCAGATGATAGAACGATATTTGTCGGGGCTAACAATAGTGGTAAAACTTCTGCTATGGATTGTTTGATTTTATTTTTCAGAGACAAGAAAAGTTTTACTACACAAGATTTTACTCTATCCAATTGGAGAGAAATCAATAAAATTGGAAATGATTACATAGTCTATTCTAAAGAATCAGATTTAGATGAAAACAAGTTATCTATTTCTGCTTGGCAACCATTCGTCCCACAATTAGATGTGTGGATTAATGTGGAAGAAAATGAGATACATTACGTGAACCGGATTATTCCTACGTTGGATTGGGCTGGTGGGAAATTGGGTATTCGATTAAGGTTTGAGCCTAAAGATATAAAAACTCTGTATACGGATTATACTACAGCTAAATCTACAATTGAAGAATTAACGAAAGATCGAAGCAAAAAGGCAACGAAATTATGGCCTATTCACTTGTGGGATTTTTTACAGAAGAAATTACACACATATTTTACAGTCAATGCATATATTCTTGATCCTAGTAAATTTGGGCAGGGAGATACGCCTCAACTACTTTCAGAAGATAATATACCTATTGATTTCGATCCTTTTCAAGGTTTAGTAAAGATTGACATAATTAATGCTCAAAGAGGTTTCTCAGACCCTAATACTCCTGAAACGGGTATTAGTAACTTGTCCAGCCAACTACGTGAATACTACTCAAAACATATAAATCCAACAGAGACTATAGATGCCACTGACTTGGATGCATTGGAGGCAATTGAGGAAGCGAATAAGGCTTTTGACATACGATTAGAAGCTGGCTTTTCCTCCTCTCTCGATGAATTGAGAAACCTGAATTACCCTGGATTTGGTAATCCGGAAATAAGCATTTCAACCAAAGTCAGTCCGGTTGATGGACTCAAACATGATTCGGCAGTCCTTTTCAATGTTCAAAAAGGGGAAACAGACGAACAATGCCTAAGGTTATCGGAAAAATACAATGGTTTAGGATATCAGAATCTAATTTCTATGATTTTCAAACTCATTCGATTTAGAGATGAGTGGATGAAAGTCGGGAAAATTGCCAAAAATTCGACTCATGAGATAGAACCTTTACATATTATTCTGGTGGAAGAACCGGAAGCACATTTACATGCTCAAGTGCAACAAGTGTTTATACGTAAAGCATATGATGTATTAAGAAATCATGCTCATCTTAAAGAGAAGAAAGACTTCTGTACACAATTAATTATCAGCACACATTCAAGTCACATCGCACATGAATGTGATTTTAAGTCTTTGCGCTATTTTAAACGGAATATTACCCCAAACCAAATTCCGACTTCAACAGTTATAAACTTATCCAAAACATTTGGTGCGGAAGATGAAACAACAAAATTTGCAAAAAGGTACTTGAAAACGACCCACTGTGATTTGTTCTTTGCAGATGCCGCAATTCTCATAGAAGGGCAAGCGGAAAGAATGCTACTACCTTTCTTTATTAATCAAGAATTTCCGAAGCTCGCTTCTGCATATATTTCATTGCTGGAAATCGGCGGAAGTCATGCTCATCGACTAAGACCACTAATTGATGATCTTGGTATAATCACCTTGATTGTAACTGATATAGACTCTGTTGATCCGAATGCACATAGGAGATCAGTTCGTCCCGAAAAGGGGAAAAACTACGTCACTAATAGTTCTACGTTAAAGCAATGGACTCCTGCTAAAGAATCTATTGAGGAGCTTGTTGATTTAGCATCAACTAAAAAGCAATCCTCAAATGGCTTGGTGAGAGTCGCATACCAATATGGCACTAAAATCACTTTTAAAAATAAAGTAGTCACTGTTTATCCCTATACATTTGAAGAAGCACTAGTTTTTGACAACATTGATCTATTCAAATCAATGAAGGGAGATGGCTTGATAAAGAAATATTCGGAAGCACTGAATGAATCGACAATTAAAGAATGTTTAAGAAAAATGTTTGAAGCATTGGATAATGCAAAAAAGGCAGAATTTTCTTTGAATCTACTTTTCATTGATGACACGAAAAAAATCAAAACTCCAACATATATTTCAGAAGGTCTAAAATGGCTTTCAGAAATATTAGAGAAAAACAGCAGTAACTGTAGTATGTCGGTTTCTTCAAATGCTATAAAATGATAACAGATTACGATAATTGCCTAGATGACAAAGTGGATGAAGAACTTTTGGCTTGTTTGAATCTTCAAAATCCTAAAAGTTTCTTCCTATTTGCCGGTGCTGGCTCCGGAAAAACAAGGTCATTAGTCAATGTTCTAGAGCAAATCAAAGATAAGTACGGAGACGAATTGAAACTCCGTAGAAAGAATATTGCCATAATAACTTATACAAATGCTGCCTGTGATGAAATTATTCACCGCTTAAAAAATGATCCCACATTTGCCGTTTCAACAATACACAGCTTTGCATGGGAATTAATCAGACATTACACGGCAGATATTAAGAACTGGCTACGTAATACACTAAACAAAGAAATAGACGAATTAGAGATTGAAGAATCGAAAGGGCGTCCTGGAACTAAAACATCTGTTGATAGAAAAAGGAAGATTGAGAATAAGAAAAATCGGCTTTCGACATTAGATAGAATATCAAAATTTGCATATAACCCTAATGGCGACAATATAGAAGATAATTCGTTAAGTCATACTGAGGTCATTAGCATAAGTGCTTTTTTCTTAGAAAATAAGCCTCTCTTTCAAAAAATATTAATTCAGAAATATCCTATTTTGTTGGTTGATGAAAGTCAGGACACTAAGAAAGAATTAATAAATGCGCTATTCATGGTTCAAGAAAAGAATAAAAACTTTTCTCTTGGGTTGTTTGGGGATACTATGCAAAGGATATATACTGATGGGAAAGAGAATCTAGGTACCAATCTACCTAATGACTGGTATAAGCCTGAAAAGAAATTAAACCATAGATGCCCTAAAAGAGTGGTTACCCTCATCAATAAGATTCGCAGTGATGCAGATGGTATTGAACAACTTCCAAGAACTGATAAAGAAGATGGTTTTGTTCGTTTCTTCATTATTCCTTCTAATGTTGATAACAAAATAGCCATTGAAAATGCGATAAAGCAGAAGATGGCAGAAATAACAGGGGATGATTTGTGGATTAATAGTAGCGATGAGAAGGCTGTAAAAACGCTGACATTGGAACACCATATGGCTGCTAAAAGAATGGGATTCGACGATTTATTTGCTTCTTTATATAAAGTTGAACGCTATCGAATCGGGTTATTGGATGGCTCTCTACCTGGAATACGATTCTTTACTCAATTCGTTCTTCCTCTTATTGAGGCGAAAAGGAATGGGGATGAGTTTGCCGTTTCAAGAATTGTTCGACTGAATTCGCCTATGTTTAAGAGAGAAAATATAAAACTCCATGAAAAGCAAACTGATGTTATCAAAAGTGCTAATACCGCTGTTAATAGTTTGTTTTCGCTCTGGAAAAATAATGACAATCCAAAGTTACTTGATATTTTAAATAACATTGCAAAATCTAAGCTGTTTGTTATTCCGGATAGCCTTAAAGTTATTGCGCAGCGTACGGATAAGGACTCTGTAATAGTAGATGATTCATCCAAAGATATTGATGAGTCGATTGCGGCATGGGATGAAGCATTATCAACTACATTTGAGAAGATTATTAAATATAACGACTACATTTCCGATAAATCGATGTTTGGTACGCATCAAGGCGTTAAAGGTTTACAGTTCGATAGAGTATTAGCTATTCTTGATGATGATGAAGCCAGAGGTTTTTTGTTCAGTTATGAAAAATTGTTTGGAGCTAAAGAGACTAGCGATACCGATAAAAAAAATATGAAAGTTGGAAAGGAAACTAGTATAGATAGAACTCGCCGATTATTCTATGTGATATGTAGTAGGGCCATGAAAAGTCTTGCAATTGTTGCATATACCAACAATGTTGATGCCGTAAAGAATACAGCAATAGACAATGATTGGTTTACTAAGGATGAAATTCTTCCTTTAGATTTACTTACAATTAAATAAAAGCCGCAAATAGTGGAACTTAGATAAAGGTGTTCAATGTTATCTTCATCAATATTGACTGAAGTTTTACTATAATCTGTCAAACTTTTCCAAAATAAGATACTATTTCTTTATTACTTCATAAAAGAAATCTGCCATTTCACTATAAGTATGTTCACGTCCTTCCTTTAATTTAGATAATATAGATTTCTCGGAATTTTCAATTGCTATATCAAGATTTCCTCCATTGGCAAGCAAAAAATTATGTAATCCTTTGCATTTTCTACTAAAAAAATCCTCGGTCTTTTCATAATTACAAATACGCTCCAATTCCTTGGCTAATTCATTAGAGCTATTGAATTGTTGTGTTGTATATTTAAAATGATACAAGAACCATATTTCCATGCAGCGTTCGTTCTCGAAAAAGCGTATTAGACTTTCTGTTCCTTGCCGTTTCTTGATGATTGTTTTTTGATGATATTTTGTTTTTAGCCTTAAATAATTCTCTCGATTACGCCCTTCCTTTTTATTATCCATATCAATTAAACAAAATATCATGTTATATCCATCGTCAATGCATTGTTCTATCCGACGTTCCAATTCAGTCATGCTGGTGGCATGATTCGGAACTATTGGTTTCACTTGTGCATGAATAATACCTTCTAAAGATTTCAAATAATATTTCTCAGTCGGCCCTTCACCAATAACAGCTATTGTAGTTCTTGTTTTTCGCATTTCCATATTACTTCCTTAAAAAATGGAACCTAATTCCGGTTTTGCACCGAGTTTTCCTGTCTTGTATGCTTTATAAAGAGATAAATTCTTATGCAATCCAAATTCAGAAGCACAATAAAGTTCAGTAGATGCATCCTCCTTAGATTTCTCGGTAAACCAAACCATATCCCGGCGTATAAATTCTTCGTCCAATAACTGCTGGTCTTGTGTCGTGAACAGTATTTGCGAATTGGCTGTATTCATCATAAATGTCGTCAGGAAATGGAGCAAAAGATCATAATGCAAATTACTTTCTATTTCATCAAAACTATATATATGATCTTCACGCAACATATTGAACATGCATTCCTGTAGCTGAAAATAGCGTAATGTCCCCAATGATTGGTCAATAGAAGATAAAGTAAAATCAGATCCGTCTATGGTGTGATGTGTAAAAAACACATCTTTGCCACTTTGCATTCTTGCTTCATTGTCAATACTTATATTAGAAATATTAAAATCAGCCTTTCGCATAGCCGATATAAAATAATCTTTCTTCTCTTTATTATCAATCAACTGTTGAGCAATATCCAAAAGAGTATTTCCCTTCATACCATGCACATACCGAACAATCCAGTTATAGGTATCACGGAATATCTTTGCATCTTCATTTAGAGATACTTTTGCAAAAGTAGACAGTACAGTATGGTTATTCAAAGTATTGTCTACAATTGTTTTCTTACTTTTCAAATGCAAACCGACTGTACGACCAAATTCAATATCCGGTACTACATCTTCATGGACAAACTTCCGACTATAAAATAAAGATAATACTCCATTAGGAGCATATTCCATTTTCTCAGAAATGATATAGCGGTTATTATACTCGACTGAATAGTCGTATCGTACTTGCCCTATATAAAAGGACACGGACAATCGGGTATTTTTATCCTTATCCAAAGCAAACGGATAAAAAGGTATGGCCTGCAGCTTATTAGTATATGGAGAAACCAACATTCTCCATATTGTTTCATAGGCATAGAGAATATTACTCTTCCCGGAAGCATTAGCCCCATAAAGTATAAGCATACGATTTAACCGCATCCCCGGTTTGATTTCGACAGTCAATAACTCATGAGAGGTCTTGTCTTTGGTAGCCTCAAAAGATAACACCTGCTCTTTTCGTATTGACATGAAATTTTCTATACTGAGTTCTCTAATCATACATTCATCCTTTTATTTTGTAACTTTCCTACAAAAATAACAAATCATCTGCATAAAAAGCACTTTTCTTGCTATTATTTCACTTTTTTATCTTTTGGGGTAATTTTGTATTATCACCAGTTGATTAATTCCATTCCTTATGAAAATAGCTGACTTTCTGTGACAATAAATGACACTATAACCTAAATCATGCAAATACGCCCTATCTTGCATCAAAATTATGGTGCAACTTAAAAAATATCATTATTATGGAAGTCATTTACATTGAAACCAAGCTGTTTGAAAAGATGATGAATCAATTCAACGCTTTTACAAAACAAGTAGATTCGATTTGTCAAAAAGTCGATGTCAAAAATCTTAGTACATGAATGGATAGCCAAGATGTATGTTTGAGATTGAATATTTCTCCCCGGACATTACAAACCCTAAGAGATAACGGTAAATTACCTTATTCACAAATTCAGCACAAGATTTTCTATAAACCGGAGGATGTAGAGGCATTATTGACTTTTGTCGGGCTTCAACGGAAAGAGAAAATTTTAAAATCAAAAAATATAAATCAATAGGTCATGGAAGGAATTATAATGAAAGACAACAAACAGGTTGTTGCTTTTTTCAAGGCATTGGACAGTATGCTTGTGAAAATGAACAAGATCGTAGATAATAGCCGTCCTCCATTGAATGGAGAGCGATATATTACAGATAAGGAGTTAGCCCAATGATTGAAAATTAGTAGAAGAACTTTGCAAGAGTATCGTAACAATGGAATGCTTCCTTATTATCAGTTAGGGGGGAAGATCTTGTATAAAGAATCAGATGTGGAAAAGTTATTGGAAGATAATTATTGTAAGGCTTTTCAAGAGTAGATTCTCTATCCGGTCTGAAATATTATCAAAGGCGTTCTGTATAATATTCATCTGATTATAAGAGTACTACGTTCAATTAATGGCTCATAAATTAGCATATCAAATAGAAATTTCGTAACTTTGTAACATGATAGAAGGATGAATACCACTGTAAAATGCAGCAGGTAATACAGGGTGAAATCGGAGGACTTCACAAACCTGATATCTTAGAAAGATTGATAATCAAATGGTTACAGAAGCATAATATAAAGTGTTCGAGCCCCAGGCGGATCACATAAGAACAAAGCCAAACGGCGACAAAAAAGAGACAAGTCCTACAATATCAACGTATTGTAGGACTTTTTTTATTGTTTCAGTCTTGCCTGAAAGACAAAAAAGGGGCACGAAAAGACACGGTTGAGTATCCAAATCGTACCCCCTTCCCCAAAAAACGATTAGGGGGTACGATTGTCGGAAATCACTATCCAGGCAGAAGGTTTCAATCTCTGTATTGATTTTAGATATTATCATCTGAAACCTGTTTTACTGTGATTTTTTTATTAATGGTGTTTAAATTCAGTTGTTTACTCGAATACCTTTCTTTCATTTAAGAATAGCAAAGCAATACAAAAGTCATTCTGTAAAAGTAATTCAAAGTCCAAAACAGATACAGACACGATTTTTGTATATTTGCAGGATACAGATAACACCTGACAAGTATGAAAAAAGAAATCCTATATCAAGAAATAGCGAGAACTATTGCCTGTCAAATTAAGAAAGGCGTGTGGAAAGCTGGTGAGAAACTACCTTCTTTACGCACTATTAGCAATGAAAATGGTGTAAGTCTTAATACTGCAATTCAGGCATATTATGAATTGGAAAAAGACGGATTTATAATATCACGCCCAAAATCAGGGTATATTGTCAATTACAAACCCATACGCCTATCTGTTCCAGCGACAACACAACCGTCTGTAAAGCCTGAGAGCAAAGAGGTGATAGATTTGATTGCTGACGTATACAGCTCGTTAGAAATAGGAGATAAATCGATCACTCGATTTTCATTAGGAATGCCCGAAGATATTTTATTACCAATTGCAAAACTTAATAAAGAACTTATAAGAGCTATGCAGGCACTTCCGGGTAATGGAACCCGGTATGATGAAACACAGGGAAATATGCGATTACGTAAATCTATAGCTCGTTTTACGTATAGTTGGAAGGGAAACTTGACAGAAGATGATATAGTGACAACTGCTGGAGTTACTAATGCGGTTGCTTTAGCTTTATCTGTAATTACTAAGGTAGGAGATACTATTGCGGTTGAAAGTCCGGTCTATTTTGGAATGTTACAATTAGCCAATAGTATGGGGTTACGTATATTGGAATTACCTACCAATCCAGTAACAGGGATTGATCCAGATGCGCTGAAAAAAGTTTTACCACAAATTAAAGCTTGCCTGCTTATAAGCAACTTTAATAACCCATTGGGAAGTTGTATGCCTGATGAACATAAAAGGGTAGTTGTTGATATGCTGGCCGGATATGATATACCTTTGATCGAGGATGATTTATATGGTGATTTATTTTTTGGAAATTCACGTCCTAAGCCCTGCAAGGCTTTTGACAAGAAGGGGCTTGTTTTATGGTGTGGTGCGGTATCTAAAACATTAGCGCCGGGGTATCGGGTAGGATGGATTGCTCCCGGCAAATTTAAACATGCTATTATTCGCCAAAAGAATATTCACCTTATTTCTACGCCTGCGCTTAATCAAGAAGCGGTTGCCAATTTCATGGAGAATGACAGATACGAAAACCATTTACGTAAACTGCGACAAGAATTATACGCAAACAGTATTCATTTTGCCCATTCCATCATGGATTACTTCCCCGAGAATACAAAAATTGTTACTCCACAAGGAGGATTTATGCTTTGGGTGGAATTAGACAAACAGATTGATACAACAGAACTTTATTATCGGGCTATGCAGCGAAAAATAAGCATAGCCCCCGGACGTATGTTTACATTACAAGAGCAATATACCAATTGTATGCGTTTAAGCTATGGACAACGATGGACTCCACTTCTTGAAGAACGTTTAAAACAATTGGGGGATATAATTAAAAATCACTTTAACTGATGTATGTATTCCTTTAGTACTTCCCCTATTACTTGAAGTCCTTTCATGATTCTATCTTCTGGCATATTAGAGTAATTTATTCTAAATGTATTTTCTTTGTGCTCAACAGGATAAAATGAACCGCCGGGTACAAAGGCTATTTTCTGTTCAATGCATTTTTGCAGGATGTCACGCGCTGAAATATTTTCGGGTAATTCAATCCAAGTAAATAACCCGCCTTGAGGATGAGTATATTTTATGTCATTAGGAAAATAGCGTTCAATACATTCTAATGCTATATCTCTGCGTTTTCTGTAGACTTCTACTATTTTGCTAATATGCTCATCAATATCATATCGTTTTAGATATTCGGCAATAGTCATTTGAGCTATTGTGTTACACTGCAAATCAGTGCCCTGCTTAACTAACACATACTTGCGGATAATATCTTTATCACCTGCAATCCACCCAATCCGAAAGCCCGGACAAAAGATTTTAGAAAAACTACCAGTGCATAAGATATTACCTACCTTATCAAAAGACTTTATAGAGGGTAAAGACTCTCCTTCAAACCTTAATTCTCCATAAGGGTTATCTTCAATAACAGGAATATCATATAAAGCAGATAGTTCAGCCAGTTTTTTTCGTCTTTCCAAACTCCATGTTTTTCCAGTGGGATTTTGAAAGGTTGGTATTACATATATTAGTTTTATATTTTGAGTATTATTCAGTACCTCTTCCAAAGTAGCCATATCCATGCCTTCTTCATCTGTTGGAATTTCAATGAAGCCACTCCCATATGATTTGAATGCGCTAATTGCTGCTAAATAGGTGGGGCTTTCACACAATACGATATCACCATCGTCCAGAAATACTTTTCCGGATAAATCTAATCCTTGTTGCGAACCGTGAGTTATAAGAATATTATCCTTATCAAACGATGTCCCTAAGCGTTCATTCATTCGTTTGGCAATCCATTCACGTAAAGGATAATACCCTTCAGTAGTCGTATATTGAAGAGCTTTTGCTCCTGCTTCTTGTAAAACGACCTGATTCATTTTGTTAATTTCATCTATGGGGAATAGCTCAGGGGCAGGTAGTCCACCAGCAAATGAAATAACATCTTCCCGTTCTGTAACTTTGAGTATTTCTCTTATTTCCGAAGCCTTTATATAAGACATTCTCTTGGCAAATTTCAACTTCATAATCATTAAATATATTTGAAAACTAAAATAATGCAAAGTAAAGCATAATAGATAAATGAGAACAGATACAATTTGCACAATATCAGCGGGTACAGATTTTCGGAACCAAGTATTATCCCGATTGTATCGCCTACCGAAAGAATCAAACGGACAGTTATCAATAGAAAGACAGGACTGATACTTGCGTCGAAGTTATTCTAGCCGAACCTCAATTAACCAAGCGTGAGAAAGAAATACTAATATTAATTCGGCAAGGTTTTCTGAGCAAAGAGATCGCTTATAAGCTAAATCTTAGTATTTATACGGTAAATAATCACCGAAAGAATATATTGGCAAAGCTAAATGTAGATAATGTGATCGAAGCTATCAATAAGACGGAAAATTTCGGTATTCTCTATTGATTACGATATCCAATCCAAACCACTAGCTAATATTGATATGATTGCGGTTATATTTCATCCTCTGGGGCTGAATCCATTTGTGCGATGCGCTATGAGTGAATTATACAATCATTTTTCTGCGGAAAAAGTAGTGCGGGTATCGTATGTAAAGAATACCCGCACTTTCTATTTATTTTGAAAAACGTAATTTTATAGTTCAAGATTCACTTCATTCATATTGATTTCAAGAGAGCGCCGCTATACCTGTTCCTATCAAGTTTGCGTTATTCATATTGTTGATATGGATTTCGACATCCGCTAATGCGGATTCATTAAGGAGTTCTTGTAATTTCTCCAGAACAAGAATGTTATAGTTTTTATCTTTTCTATTCTCGCTCCAAAATAGACTGCCTTCGGCTACTAGACAGATTTTTTGTATATCTTTATTATATGATCTCAGTAACTGAATAAGGCCCAGTAGCGATGCGGCGACTAATTGTGCTGATCTGTTGTAGATCCAATGAGCTACATCTACATATACGTCCTTGTGAATATCCGGATAGTTCATGATAGCGGTCAATTTTTGGGCATCGAATTTATTCTCAAACTCATCCAAAGGGAAAGCCGCTTTCAATATATCGCCTAGATACATACCCGAAACCGCTTTCTCAAATCGCTGTTTTCCAAGGCTGCCTGAAATGGCGTCAACCGTATCATCGACTGTCGTGAGGAATGGAGGATGGAAGTTACCCGACTCTAGGTTGACAGGGACTAAGCCTTGTATATTATAGCTCGGATCTAATTTCTTTATTTTATCTGCCGGAATGAAAGTGGCCATGTTGGTGCCTGTTCCTACGATCAGACCGATATAGGCGTCATAGCTATTGTCGGTTAGGCCGGCAAACAAGCTGGCGATAGTATCATTTAATACTTTAATACCTGTAAATTTGATTTTACAATGTTCGTTTAGGTAGTCGAGAAGTGGTTTACCTACTAATTGCCCTACCATTTCTTTAATGTCGACTCCTTTTGTCCAACGTAACAATTTGGCGTCTCCACTGAGTACGGATTCTGCTGGATAAGAAAAACAATAGCCGATTGGCATTTCCTCATCCCGTTTTATCCCGACAATCATATCGGCTAATTCTTTAAATAGCTCCTCACGAGTATATCCCGGTGATTTCATGATCGACATGTCTTTTTTCCACCCGTTGTTGGGATGGATGGTTGGTGATCCTTGTCCAAGATCGACGGTCGCTACTCTATAGTTGGTTCCTCCTAAATCGAGAACCAATGCTTTTCCATTAATATCAGAGGTTTTGGGAGAGATAAAAGTCGGTATGCATTGTATCTCCGCATTTTCATGTTTTAATCCCTCTTCAACCTTTTCCCGAAATGAACTGGCTATCTCTTTGAGTTGGTCATTTTCTAACCAGAAAATATTTTTCTCCATAAGATTGATTTTTTGATTTTGAAATATCCTTGTTAGTGAATAACAATTTAGAAAGGGATTTGACTATCCTTATTGGTTGATTAAGTTAAGGGGATAAATTTCGGATACTGTAAAATTTGTTGTGTTAAATTTAAATTTTGTATAAACAAAAGGGTGACGATGTCTGTTTAAAACACCAAACAGATGATTTTATTTATTAATCTAAATTAAGATATATGATACCGAAAGTGGAGATAGAAGCAGGCAAGGCGGATTTAATCCGTGAGATTTTAGGCGTTAATGATTTGCAGGACATTAACTTACTTGATGAGTACCGTGATATATTTATAAAATCACAAAAGTCTGCGTATGAGAATGAATCTGTTAATGATATTAATTGCACGGATTGAATTTTGCGAGAAGAATGTCTTATATACAGGGCATAGGATGAGAATATATTATTCAATATTCTGTTTACTAGCATATTACAGTTTCTTTGTATTTCTTTCTTAAGAAACTACAGTTTCCCGCTAGGATAGAAACTGCAGTTTCTTCTAGGGGAAACCGGAGTGTCTTTTAGGCTCGGTTTGTGTAAACGATAAGGAAAATCTACTACTTATCATTTACGGTCTTCCCATATTCCTCATCACTTACCGGCTCAAGCCAAGTGTTTTTATTGGTTTGGGGATTACATTCTACGGCGATATGCGAAAACCAACTGTCCGGTGAGGCGCCGTGCCAATGCTCTATGTTTGGTGCGATTTCGACAACATCCCCGGGTAGTAAACGACGGGCGCTTTTACCTCGTTCTTGATAATAACCCACACCACCTACGGCGATGAGTATCTGCCCTCCTGTATGCGTGTGCCAGTTGTTTCGGCAGTTAGGTTCAAACGTTACGTTAAACATTGGTACGTTTAAATCCTTATTGCTTGTTAATGGCGCTAGCCAAGACTTCCCCGAGAAATATTGTTCAAACCCGGTGTTTTCATTTCCTGTAGGGAATTCACTAATTTTTGGAATTTCAGTTTTCATTTCTTGTGCGTTTATATTGCCAATGGAGATTAATGTGATCAACATGGCAATGGTTATTTTCTTTATATTCATATTTGTTTTCTTGATTTTATCCATATCACAAAATTATTTAAGATATTCCATTACTTTTGTATACCAATTACTGATAAGTGTAACAGAATTACTGATTTTACAATCTATAGAATCTTGAAGTTGATGGCTTTTAAACAAATATAGGGGAAATCTCAAATTGGCGAGATTGGACAATTGTCAGTCTGTTGGGATTATGTATTTTTGTCATCATAAGAATCTATAGGATGAAGCCCGATACGGAAAACATATATCAACGGAAAATTAATCAAGTAATTGATTATATCAATGCGAATTTGCATCTCCCTTTACGACTGGATATAATAGCCGGGCAGGTAAACGTGTCCGAGCGGCAGCTACTACGTATTATGAAAGGAGCCTTGAATGAGTCATTATATGCTTATGTGGCGAGGCAACGTGTAGAGCGAGCGGTTCTATATATGCATACGGAAGATATGAGTCTGGCAGATCTAGCGAGTCGGGTAGGCTATGATAACCCCCAATCTTTCTCGAAAGCGTTCAAGAAACAATTCAGCGTATCTCCGAAAGCTTATATGGATAAGTTGCGAGCACGTCTGAGAGAAGAGACCGAGAAGTGGAGTAATCCACACGATCTTGAAGTTGAGGTTTGTGAGGTAGATGATTTAGATTTGGTTTATATCCGGATTTTTGGAAAATATGGTGAGGCGGAACCCTATGAGGAGGCATGGAATCTGTTGATCGGATTCTTAAAAGAGAATCAAGCGTTATCAGAGGACACCCGCTTTATTGGTCTAAGTTTTGATGACCCGAACGTCACTCATCCGGACCAATGTCGTTTTTACGCTTGCGCTTCGGTCGGGAAGGAGATTATTCCATCAGGGATGTTCGGTACGATTCGTTTGCAGAAAGGAAAATATGCGGTTTATACCTTAAAAGGTAGTTATGCGGGATTACAAGAACTATATAATACTATAAATATAGATTTCAATTATACCAAACGGCATGGAATGGCGTTTGAGGAATATGTGAGTTATTCGGAAGAGGATGACGATACGCAAGTGACAAAGATTTATATACCAATAAAATAAATTAGTATGGAAACAAAATTTTGCCAAAGCTGCGGTATGCCGCTGCAAAAGAATGAGGAGTTAGGAACGAACCATGACGGAAGCAAGAATGAGGAATATTGTTGCTATTGTTATAAGGACGGGGCCTTCACGATGGACTGTACGATGGATCAGATGATCGATCATTGTGCCCAGTTTGTCGATGAGTTCAATAAAGATGCGGACTTTCATTATACGAAAGAGGAGGCCGTAGCGAATATGAAATTATTTTTCCCGACATTGAAGCGCTGGGCGGTACAATAAGCCTCTATAAAAAGCGTCTATCTGCGCTTCGGCCTGCTGGATTAGTTTCACTGGAATGCGGGGCTTCTTCTCGAAAAAGTCCATTTTTATTTGAATGGTGTTTTTCTTAATGGAGCGGCTCCAATTACCTATTATCTTTCCGTTATACAAGATAACCGGGTAGAAGGTGCCGAATCGGTTGAACGCTTTTGGATGATGTTCTAGCGGCAATACGTCCGTACGGTTCTTGTAACTGATCAAGTATTCATCGAAGGCGGGGAGGAGACGCAGTACAGGTTCGCTCTCATTTTTTCCTTTCCATGATTGGTGGATGAAATATTCACGGGAATCGAACGTCTCGGTCATTAACTCCGTCTTGATCAGATTGATAGCGAGCCTACACTCGGTAGCGGTTAGCCCGGACCACCAAACAAAATCCTGTAACTGGGCAGGGGAGTGGCTTTGAAAATATCTGGATGCCAATCTCGCCAGAGCCTCTTCCCTGCAAAGTTCACGAGTAGGAGGGACACGTTCGTCCAATAAGGCGTAAGTCGTTTTCTTTCCTTTATCGATCCCGCTACAGACGATGCCTTCCACCTCACCCCATGTAAGGAAAAGGTTTACGTGATCTATGGTGGGCAAAATCCCGGATTTTTGCAATTCCGCCGTTACTTCTTGTTTGGTCAGGCTTTTGTATCCTTCCAGTATCTTTCCGATCTGATCTAGGCATCTTGTGAACAGCGTTTTTTCTATCTTCCCGAAATGTCCCTTGGCGTACGACATAACGGCAGCCTTGATACGCTCGGAAGATAGCATAAGCATCCAACGGATATCCTCGGCGGCCACGAAATGCCAAGTAGGACGCATCACATGGGTACGTAGAATATCACCTTTGTACAAAGCCTCATTTACCTTTTCAAGGGAAGAGGATCTCAAGCGAATACCGATCGCCCATTTGGCCATCTCATACTCCTGCGCCTGGATAGCGCCCATCCAAGAGACCAACTCTTTCGGGGACTCGAATCGGGGTTGTTCCAATTGTTGGCTAGCTACTCGTATATGTGTTATCATAATATATGAATATAAACGCAAATGTACGAAATAAAGCGTTAAACATCCCATAATCTTGAAGATATACTCATTCTTTTTGTACCTTCACGCTAGAAACAATTAGTGAAATTTATGACGATAGCGTATTTAAATGTGGCTACAGACCGGCAACACTTGGATATTCAAAGGGAAGAGATCTCTTCTTTTGCCGCGGCCAAAGATATCCATGTGGATAAATGGGTCATGGAAGTATCCGGAGAGAAAGCGAAACAGCCGGGACCAAAGTTAAAACTTGTTCTCGAACGCTTGAAGAAAGGGGATGCCTTGATCGTATCGGATATTACCCGTTTGTGTCTTACCTTATATGAGTTGATGGGGATACTTACCGTTTGCATGGAGAAGGACGTGACGGTCTATTGTATAAACGACCGTTATATATTCGATGACCGGATGGATCGCCAATTGATGATTAATGTCTTCAAGCAAGTAGACGAGATTGATCACAGTCTGGTTTCCATACGTACAAAAGACGCCTTGGAACAGGTGAAAAGTACGGGAAAGCGGTTGGGACGTCCTAAAGGCTCGGAATCCAAGTTGTTCTTCTTAGACGCCCATAAGGGGGAGATCATGAACATGTTGGAGCGGGGAGAATCGGTAGGATCGATTTGCGAGCATTTCAACGTCTCTAAGAATACTTTTTATAAGTATAGGAAGAAATTCTTCAGATCGTAAGGATTGGTTTTAATACCAATCCTTTCGTTTCATATATAGCCAAGTCAATACTCCGGTAGCTATCATGACGGCCCAAGCTATGAAATAACCGTAACGCCAATCCAATTCCGGCATTATCTTGAAGTTCATACCCCATACGCCCACCAAGAATGTCAAAGGGATGAAAAGGGTGGAGACAATCGTCAGCCGTTTCATGATGGCGTTCATCCTAAGATCGTTATTGGATATATAAAGATCGACAAGGGAAGAGGTGATTTCCCGGCAGCTTTCCGTTGTTTGGATAACGAATTGGAGTTGGTCTTGCAGGTCATTATAGATCGGCAGGATATCCGGGGTGATAATCCCGTTCTCTGTTCGTAATAGTTTTGAGAATTGATCTTTCAGCGGTAGGCTATTCTTACGGATAATCATGTACTCATGGCGGTGTTGTTGGATTAGGGAACCCATATTACCCTGATCGTTCTTAGGATCGAGCAAGGTCTCTTCTATATCCTCTAGTATCTCTTCTACCTTTGAGGCGGATTCTACTAAATTCGCTATGATCGTGTTTAGAAGGAAAGCGAGCAGCAATCCACTGCCTTTTTTCCGGATGTTCAGCATGTTGGATAGTAGCGCTTTATGAGCGGCCTCGAATACGGGGTTGTTGCTTTCCGTAAAAGTGATAACCGTATTGTTCGCTACCAGTATACTGATGTGCTCAGACCGCATCTCGTTATTGACATCGTAATAGCAGGAGTTTAATACGATAAGCATTCGTCCTTTGTATTCCTCTACCTTGACCACGTGTTGGGGAGTCAAGATATCCTTAGCGTCCAGATTATGCAGTCCGAAATCTTTTACGATACGGGTAATGGCATCCGCATTGGTCAATCCGCTAACCTCGAACCAATTGATCTGATCCGGGTCGGATAGTTTGCTGAAAGAGGTGTCGGTTATCCGCACCTCTTTCGTATGCAAAGATTGTTCGTTGTATTGCGTGAGACGGATGCCGGTTGCTGTCTCATGTTCGCCGGCGTAATAATACTTGTCCGATAAATGCCGGTTGGATATATGTCTTCTCCTGTGTGTATATTCATTCCGTCTCATAATAAGGATCTCTTTTTAATCGAATTCAACAACGGTGATGCCGGCGCCTCCGAACTGCACATGCTCGTCTTGAAAACGACGGACACCGGGAACCGTGCGCAGATAATCCCGGATTAGCTGACGTAAGATACCCGTACCGGTTCCATGCAAGATACGAACCTTGCCTGCCCCGACTTGAATGGCGTCGTCGATAAAATAGGTCACGCTTTGCAATGCCTCATCGCCCCTCATTCCTCTCACATCGATTTCTTGCTTAAAGTTTATCTTCTTCTCATGCATATTGTCAGTGGTCTGGGAGCTGACGAACGTGCTTTTCTGGATTTCCCGTTTGATCTGGCCTTTGCTTACCTTTTCCAACTGCTCCAGCTTAACTGTGCTTTTGATCATCCCGAATGCTACTACGGCCTGCTTTCCTTGTAGTTCCATAACGGTTCCGGCGGAAACCTGCCCTTTAAGGCGTACATTGTCGCCGACCTCTATCACCTCTTTATTAAATATCGGCTGGGCCGTCACTTTTTGTTTCTGTTTCTTCCGTTCGTTCCGTTCCTTGAGCTTCGCCATCTTGCGTGCGATCTTATCGTCTTCTTCTTCGGTCGCCATTACGGAGTTCTTGAACTCTTCCAAGGCTTTGCGAGCCAGTTTGGTCTGTTCTTTTTCCGCTTGGGCCTCCTTGATCTCACGAACGGTATTCTCGATCTTGGCGTTAGCCTCCGCTAGAATACGTTGGGCCTCGGCCTTTGCCTCCCGGATGATCTCTTTCCGTTGCTTGTTTACGGCTTCCAAGTCTTGTTCATAACGGGAAGTGACATCTTCCAGTTTTTTCTCCTGCTGACGGATATTCTGCCGTTTGCTTTCCCAGTACCGTTTATCGCGTACGATATCTTGCAGGTATTTGTCCATATTGATATAATCCGCTCCGACGTTCGCAGAAGCGTCGGCTATTACGTCCTCGGGCAGACCGATCTTGCGTGCGATCTCTACGGCGAACGAGCTACCCGGATTTCCGATAGAAAGCTTGAACAAGGGCTGCATCAAATGGCGGTCGTACAACATGGCACCGTTTACGATACCCTCCGTATCCTCGGCGAAATGCTTCAAATTCTGGTAGTGGGTCGTGATTACCCCAAAGCTATGATTCCGGTTGAAGCGATCCAATAAAGCCTCGGCGATAGCGCCGCCAATCTGGGGTTCCGTACCGCTACCGAACTCATCGATTAGGATAATGGTCCGCTCGTTACAATTCTTCACGAAATACTTCATGTTGGTAAGGTGGGAACTGTAGGTACTTAAATCATTCTCGATGCTTTGCTCATCGCCTATATCGATGAATATATGCTCGAAGATCCCGGTTCTTGATCGCTCATGCAAAGGAATCAATAAACCACATTGCAACATGTATTGAAGTAATCCGACCGTTTTCAGGCAAACGGATTTACCACCGGCGTTCGGACCGGATATGATCAAGATCCGTTTTCCCTCGGTCAGCTCGATATCGAGGGGAACTACCTGCTTGCCCTGTTTCTGTAAAGACAGGAATAAGAGCGGATGCACGGCACGTACCCAATCCATTTGTCGCTTATCCTCCACGATCGGCTTGATCGCCTTGACTTGCTCCGCAAATAACGCTTTCGCACGAATGAAGTCAATGTCGGCAAGAAACTCGTAAGATTGTAGGATATCCGGAGCTAAAGGACGGATCACGTTCGTGAATTCCGTCAGTATCTTAATGATTTCCCGGCGTTCTTCCCCTTCCAGTTCCCGGATGCGGTTATTCGCTTCCACGACCACCTCCGGCTCTATAAAGACCGTCTTGCCACTGGCGGACTCATCATGTACGATACCTTTTATCTTTCGTTTGAAGGCCGGGGCTACCGGGATCATCAAACGACCGTCGCGCATGGTCGGTGTCACGTCCTTATCGACAACCCCGTCCGATTGCGCCGCACGGAGGATGGATTGCAGGCTGCGGGATATACCGCTCATCGTGATCGTCATCTCCCTGCGGATTTGCGATAGGGTGGAGGAAGCACTGTCCTTGACCTTGCCGAATTTATCGAGGATGCTATCGATCTTTCCAATCAATTGGGGGAAGACAAAGATATCTCCCGCCAATTCAGTCAAGGCCGGATACTTGATTTCCTCATCGTCCATAGGCTTGAAGAAGCGTACGATGTCATTGATCGTTTGCAGGGAACGTTTGAGGTCGAACAACTCCCGTTCATCCAGCCAAGTACCTTCCGGCCGAATCCGTTTCAAGGAATAGCGCACGTCGAAGAAATAACTGGCGGGGAATTCTGTGTCTCCGTGTAGGATACGGATAAACTCATCGGTTTGTTCCAATCGCTTGGATACGACCTCGAAATCGGCGGAGAATCCCATCTCCGCTACCCGCTCTTCCCCGAGCGGGCTTAAACATTTTTCTGTGATTAAGTGACGGATCTTATCAAAGCCCGTCTTTTGTTCAAAATTTTGTGGATATATCACGTGTTTGTAAAATCTTTATTTGATCTCTACCGTCACTTCAGAGCGAATGGTAGGACGGATAATTACTTCTAATTTTGTCTTGCCACGCTTTATATTAAATGTACAGGCGTTGTTGCCGGACGGATTAATATAAGGGGCGAAATAGTATAAATAAGAGAACGCCGGCAAGTAATCGGAGCTTTGCGACGCATCCGCTATTTGGGGATATTTGAATACGTCCCAAAACATGCAATATTTGAAACCGTTCGCGTCCGTAAACATCGTCTTCGGATCACGATATTGCATCGTGTTCGTGATAAAGCGTTTGTAGGCGGATGAGAACTCCTCTGCCGAATGATCCATCTTATGGCGGCCGATCTTTTCTATAATGTCACGAGGACGGATGCCTGCCGCATAAGCGGGAGAGTTACGATCTACGTCAACCACTTGATCCAATTTGTCGATATCGTAGCTGATCCCCGTATAATTATAGGTCTTCTTGCTCACCTTGAACGGTACGTTACGTCCGTATTTCGCGTATGGGTATTGCATACACATCAACGGGACATGCACCCGGGCGTATTCGTCTAAACGATAAGAGTCTTCCAGCAACTCGTTCGCCTCACATTCCCAGAGTACACGTCCGGGGATATCTTTTTGATCGATGATACGGATACCGAATTGCAACAGATATTCGGCTTCCGCTTCGGCGGCGGCGTAATTCAAGAACGGGAATTTCTCCATCTTACTGTGCGAGAAGTTGTACCGGTAAGTCGGTTCTTTTTCTACCAATACTTTATTCGCTCCCAGATAGTTCGGGTTCTTATCGAAAAAATAGAAAGTCTGTATCAATAAATCCGGCTTTGCGATATCAACCGTAAGTCCTTTTTTGGTCAACTCGTTCTCGATGCATTCGTTGATGACCGTTTCCAGTTTACGGTTATTCTCGTCGATGGTCGAGAAGGCGAATGTCTTGAAGTTACCGAAATCTACGCCGTCGGATGTGACAGTAGTCTTGAACGGGCATACGAATTCTTGCTCATTGGTTGTCTCCAAGCTATACATCGCATAGGCGGACGCCAGCTGGTCTTCCGTGATGGCGTTACTTTTCTTGCAGTCCTTCTTTACCAATACTTGTTTAGAAGGAGAGGAAAGGTTGCTGATAGTCAATAGGACATCGTTTCTTCCGGCGGGATTCAGCAGTTGAGGGATCTCATCGACAGATATTTCCGTCACAGGTACACCGTTGATCTCCTCGATCACGTCGTATTTCTTAATACCTGCTTGCTCGGCGGATGAATAAGGGATGACGCTTTTAATGACCGGCTTGTTATTTCCCCAGTTCTTGCTCTGGCTGATATCGTATGTGAAGCCTAGTCGGCAGATGGATGTATTCCTGTTTTGGGCGGAAACCGTACAGACCGCCAATACTAATAGTAACGTTGATAAAATCACACTTCTCATCATATTCTGGAATTTTATTTACTCTAAAAATACCTGTTTCGTTTAAAACATAGGCAAAGGTAAAGATATTTTTGATGTGGTGGAATAGTTGGCAATATATTTGCTGCTATAATAGTGTATGAACTTGATATGGATGCTGTGTATATACTTTTTAAGGGTATTTATGTGGTACCGTATTTCGCTTACAATTAGTTAGTAATGAAAAAAATCAGATAGATTATGAGCAAGATGAATCCAAACGAGAAAAAAGAAAACGCTTCAAAAAACGAAAACGTGAATAATGAGGAAGCGACAAATTTGCAGGAAGAACAGTCAAATGCGGCAGATGAAACTGCCGGCTCTGACAATGTGTCGGGCGAGGTGGAAGCCTTGCAAAAGAAATATAACGAATTGAACGATTCCCACCTGCGCTTGATGGCGGAGTTTGACAATTACCGTAAACGTACGATGCGTGAGAAGGCCGATTTGATCAAGACTGGCGGCGAGGGTGCGTTAAAGAACCTTCTTCCTATTATCGACGATTTCGAGCGTGCTTTGCAGAACGTCCGCACGGCTGAGGATGTAGAGGCCGTTAAAGAAGGCGTGGACTTGATTTTCGGTAAGTTCATGGGCTATCTGTCTCAGCAGGGCGTAAAGCCGATCGAGGCCATAGGCAAGCCGTTCAACACGGAGGAGTTTGAGGCTATCGCTACGATTCCCGCTCCGGAACCGGACATGAAGGGCAAGGTATTGGATTGCGTACAAACTGGATATACCTTATTTGACAAGGTAATACGTCACGCTAAAGTAGTAGTGGGAGAATAATCGGAAAATCGGCAAATAACAAATACAAGGATGGCTAAAAGGGATTACTATGAAGTGCTGGGCGTTGAGAAGAATGCATCGGCGGATGAGATAAAGAAAGCGTACCGTAAGAAGGCGATACAATTCCACCCGGATAAGAACCCGGGCGATAAGCAAGCGGAGGAGAACTTTAAGGAGGCGGCAGAGGCATACGACGTGTTGAGCGATCCGCAAAAGCGTCAGCGTTATGACCAATTCGGCCATGCGGGTGTCGGCGGGGCTTCACAAGGTGGCGGCTTCGGTGGTGGTATGTCCATGGAGGATATCTTCTCCCAGTTCGGTGACATCTTTGGTGGACATTTTGGCGGTTTTGGTGGCTTCGGTGGTTTCGGCGGTTCTCGTGGAGGACGCCGGGTGAACCGTGGATCGGACTTGCGTGTGAAGGTGAAGCTGAACCTGAAAGAGATCGCTAACGGCGTGGAAAAAAAGATCAAGGTGAAGAAGTATGTGCCTTGTTCGCATTGTCACGGTAGCGGGGCGGAAGGCTCGGAGGGTGTGAAAACGTGTGATACGTGTAAAGGTAGCGGTGTCGTTACCCGTATCGCCAACACGATCCTTGGGCAGATGCAGACGCAGACGACTTGTCCTACTTGTGGTGGCGAGGGCAAGATCGTTGTCAAGAAATGTACGGAGTGTAACGGTGAGGGCGTCGTTCGCGACGATGAGATTATCACGATCAATATCCCTGCCGGTGTAGCCGAGGGCATGCAGCTCTCCATGAATGGTAAAGGCAACGCCGCACGACATGGTGGAATCAACGGCGACTTATTGATCCTTATCGAGGAGGAACCGCATCCGGAGTTGATTCGTGATGAGAACGATCTGTTATACAACCTGCTATTGAGTGTTCCGCAAGCAGCCTTGGGAGCCACGGTAGAGGTCCCGACCATCGACGGAAAGGCGAAATTGAAGATCGAGCCGGGTACACAGCCGGGTAAGGTGCTTCGTTTGCGTAATAAAGGACTTCCTTCCATCAATAGTTATGGTACGGGCGATTTGTTGGTGAACGTGAGTGTATATATCCCCGAGACTTTGTCGTCTACGGAGAAAGAGACGCTGAACGGATTGGAGAATTCACCGAACTTCCAGCCTAATAAGACGATGAAAGAGAAAATCTTCAGTAAGTTTAAGCACTTCTTTGATTAACAAATAGAAAAGACTATTGTGTTCGTGTGAGAGCACTATAGTATTCGTGGATAAATACAGTAGTGTTTGGAAATGAATACTATAGTGTTTATCGCCGGAATACGGTAGTCTTTTTTCATAAGTCCTAAAATGAGTATCCTATGAGAATATATACCCGTGGAGGAGATAAAGGAAAAACCGGCATACATGGCGGTGAGCGTGTCGATAAGGATGACATCCGTATCGAGGCGAATGGGACGTTGGATGAGTTGAACGCCGAGATCGGCATTGTCCGTACGTTGCTGCCTCCCGATCATGAATGGCAGGTGTTGCTGGGTAGGATACAGCGTGAGATGATGGCCGTGATGTCTCATGTGGCGACACCATCGGCGATCCGTGATAAGAATCCGAATCCGCTCCCCGATGATTTGGCCGTCTTTTGTGAGTCCCATATCGATGATCTATCCGCCCAGATGGAGGATAACGGGTATTTTATCCTTCCGGGAGGCACACCTGTTTCGGCGCACCTCCAATTGGCCCGTACGATCACCCGCAGGGCCGAACGCCGCTTGTGGACATTGAATCGGAAAGACCCGGTTCCTGCCGGGATCATGGCGTTCGTGAATCGTTTATCGGATCTGTTCTTTACGATGGCACGTTATGACATGTTTCGTCAAGGGAACGCCGAGGAGCGTTGGCAATCCTTCCTGTATAAGCGGAAAAATAAATCCTAGAGGGCGATATCTTGCCATTTGCCTTTCACGAGCTCACGGGTAGACTTGAAGCCGGCTTGCTTTAGCAACTCAAAAACCTCCTTGCGACCGTCGTTCACCAAATCCGGATAATGGCAATCGGAGTTCACCATGACAGGGATATTCATTTCCCGCATCCGTGAGAGATATTCCACACGGGGGTAAAGCTCTTTTTTCTTGGTCCAGTTCTTGGTGTTGACCTCTACCATCAATTCTTTCTCCTGAACCAGATCCAGACAAGCCTCAAAAGGCTTCCGATACCAATCCTCCTCAAAATTGAAGATCTCGTACTTCTGTCCGTTCATATAGATCTTATCCATATGCCCGACGATATCGATGCCTCCAGCCTCTATCATTTTCATCGTGGTATCGAAGAAACGCTTGACAAGCAACCGGACATCTCCCTCGAAATGACGCTCCACGGAGTGGGCGTATTCCCTGAATGAGCCGTCTATACAGACCATGTTCTCTTCGACCAGACGCTCTGATACGGGCAAGAAATGGATGGAACCGATCCGGTAGTCCAAAGGCAACTCTTGGAAATAGGGGATCGAGGCGTTATAGGTCTCGTCCAGATAATCAATCTCCAGACCGGCATATATTTCTAGTTGATCGCTGTATTTCTGTTTTAGTCGTTTTATCTCTTGCAGATACTCCGGCATATCGTCTTTAGACATATTCCAGAAGGTCTCGAACGGAAGCGGCGAGTGGGAGGAAAAACCGTACGCACGGAACCCGTGTGTTATGGCGAATCTCACGAAATCCTCCGGAATACTTCTTCCATCACAAAAAGTACAATGACTATGGTAGTTACTGAGTTGCATGATTGTTCTTAGTGATTAAAAAGCCACATCCAGATCATCTTGCCCGGATGTGGCCTTGTATGATGAATGAGAGAGGTGTTATTTGATAACGCCTAGCTCTTTTCCTACCTTGATAAACGCGGCGATAGCCTTGTCCAGATGCTCAGTCTCGTGGCCGGCGGACAATTGTACACGGATACGAGCTTGTCCCTTCGGTACTACCGGGTAATAAAAACCGGTTACGTAAATACCCTCTTCCTGCATCTTGGCGGCAAAATCTTGAGACAACTTAGCGTCGTACAACATAACGGCACAGATAGCGGATTGAGTCGGCTTGATATCGAAACCGGCTGCCAGCATCTTGTCGCGGAAGTAACTTACGTTGTTCATTAATTTCGTATGTAAAGCGTCGCTCTCCTTCAACATCTTGAACATCTCCAAGCTTGCGCCTACGATGGCCGGAGCTACGGAGTTAGAGAACAAGTAGGGGCGAGAACGCTGACGTAACATATCGATAATCTCCTTCTTTCCGGTCGTGAAGCCACCCATGGCACCACCGAACGCCTTACCCAGCGTACCCGTGAAGATATCTACACGTCCGTAAACATCAAACTGCTCGGCTACGCCATGACCCGTCGGGCCTACGACACCGGCAGAGTGAGACTCGTCCACCATAACCAATGCGTCATATTTCTCGGCAAGCTCGCAAATCTTGTCCATCGGAGCGACATTGCCGTCCATGGAGAACACGCCGTCCGTGGCGATGATACGGTGACGTTGGGCCTGCGCCTCTTGTAGGCAACGCTCCAAGTCCGCCATATCGGCGTTAGCGTAGCGATAACGTTTAGCCTTGCATAAACGAACACCGTCGATGATAGAGGCGTGGTTCAAGGCATCCGAGATGATAGCGTCTTCCTCGCCGAACAATGGCTCGAACAAACCACCGTTAGCGTCGAAACATGCGGCGTAAAGGATCGTGTCCTCAGTCTTGAAATAGTCGGAGATGGCTGCTTCCAATTGCTTGTGCAAATCCTGCGTTCCACAGATGAAACGAACGGACGACATACCATAACCGTGTGTATCCATGGCTTCTTTCGCGGCCTTGATCAGTCGTTGGTTATCGGACAGGCCAAGATAGTTGTTGGCGCAGAAGTTCAAAACATCACTTCCGGCATTTACTTTGATGTCGGCTCTCTGCGGCGTAGTAATGATACGCTCGTTCTTGTATAAACCAGCGGCTTTGATGCCTTCAAGTTCATTTGTCAAGAATTCTTTAAGTTTTCCGTACATAAAAACTTCGTTTTTTATTAGTATTTAGATGTGAGTAGTAGCTTCGTTGTCAAAGCGACAGACAAAGGTCTGTTTTTTTTTTGAATTTTAATACTAAAAAAGAGAAGAAATTCATGTCTAAACTGTTTTATTCTCTATACCTTTGCCGACGGAAAAAAACTTAAATCTCATTAAACGCGATGAAGAATGTATTAGTAATTGGTTCTACCGGTCAGATCGGATCAGAGTTAACCATGAAATTAAGAAGTATCTACGGTGGGAACATAGTAGCGGGTTATATCCCGGGTGCGGAACCTAAAGGCGAGTTGTTAGAATCGGGACCTTCCGCTATCGTGGATATCACGAACGAGCAGCAGATCGCTGAGACGGTATCAAAATATAATATTGATACGATCTACAACTTGGCGGCTCTTTTGTCGGCTGTAGCCGAGGCTAAACCTCAGTTGGCGTGGAAGATCGGAATGGGGGGCTTGTTCAATGTGCTTGAGGTGGCCCGTGAGATGCACTGCGCCGTATTTACGCCGAGTTCTATTGGCGTTTTCGGTAACAATACCCCGAAAGACAAGACTCCTCAAGATACGATCCGTAATCCTCGTACGATGTACGGCGTGACGAAGGTATCCGGCGAGTTGTTAAGCGATTATTATAATATCCGTTTCGGCGTGGACACACGTTCGGTTCGTTTCCCCGGATTGATCTCTTACGTAACACCTCCGGGTGGTGGTACGACGGATTACGCTGTCGATATTTACTATTCGGCCGCTAAGGGCGAGAAATTCGTTTGCCCGATCGCAGCCGGTACTTTCATGGATATGATGTACATGCCGGACGGCTTGCGTGCCGCTATCGAGATTATGGAGGCGGATTCTACGAAGTTCGTTCATCGCAACTCTTTCAACATTGCGTCGATGAGTTTCGATCCGGAGATCATCTTTAATAATATCAAGAAATATATGCCGGACTTCCAAATGGAGTATGAGGTAGATCCTTTGCGTCAGGCTATCGCCGAGTCGTGGCCGAACTCCTTGGATGACACTTGCGCCCGCCAAGAGTGGGGCTGGAAGCCGGAGTATGATTTGGATGCCATGACAAAAGACATGTTAGCTAAATTGAAAGAACGTTTCAATAAATAAGAGTGATGTTGTAGCCATGATTGTTTGTGGATAGAGGGGCCGGGGTATCATCGGGGGGGATGATCCCCGGCTCTATTTTTTACCGCCGCTATTTCAATAAATCCGGTCGGAGGCGTGCCGTACGCTCTTGGGCTTGTTGCAAGCGCCATTCTTCGATCTTGCGCTGGTGTCCGGATAATAGTACCTCGGGTACTTTCCAACCTTTGTAATCGGCGGGACGTGTATAAACAGGCGGGGCCAGTAAGTCATCTTGGAAGGAGTCGGAGAGGGCGCTTTGCTCGTCGCCGATCGCTCCCGGTATCAAGCGTACCACGGCGTCGGTTATGATAGCGGCGGCCAGCTCTCCTCCGGTAAGGACATAGTCTCCCACGGATATCTCTTTCGTTATCAAATGCTCACGGATACGATAGTCGATCCCTTTATAGTGCCCGCAGAGGATAATCATATTATTTAGTAAAGACATGCTGTTGGCCATGGGCTGGTTGAGTGTCTCGCCATCCGGGGAGGTATAGATTACCTCGTCATATTCCCGTTCGCTTTTCAACGCTGAGATCGCCCGGTCTATCGGTTCGATCTGCATCACCATTCCGGCCTCTCCTCCGAACGGATAATCATCCACCCGCCTCCATTTATTAGTGGTGTAATCCCGTAGGTTATGTAAATGAATCTCCGCTAATCCTTTATCTTGCGCCCTCTTGACGATAGAGCAATTAATCATCCCCTCGATCATCTCGGGAAGTACGGTAAGTATATCTATACGCATAAAAAATAGTTGTAACGTTAAAACCTCCCGCAAAGGTACATCTTTATTCTGACTCATCGTAAAGTGAGTCTCTATTATCTGTGATTCGCGATAGAAAATTAAGAATGAATGAAACGCGTGCGTTGGCGCAGTTAAGAGTTCGTAGAAGTTCATGAGGATATTTTTGTATCGTTTGAATTATTATTCGTACTTTTGTCCGTCAATTCGGCGGCTATCAGTATAGGCCGTCTCTTTAGAGAATAAATTTTATAGCGATGAATATATCTTACAATTGGCTGAAAGAGTATCTTGATTTCGATCTGGAGCCAGAAGAAGTTGCTGCGGCGCTTACCTCTATCGGTTTGGAAACCGGTGGAGTAGAGGAAGTTCAAACCATTAAGGGCGGACTTGAGGGACTGGTTATCGGTGAAGTGTTAACTTGTGAGGAACACCCGAATTCTGACCATTTACATATAACGACCGTAAATGTAGGTGGCGAGGCTCCTTTACAAATCGTATGCGGCGCCCCGAACGTGGCTGCCGGACAGAAAGTGGTCGTAGCCGTGAACGGCACGAAACTGTACGACGGTGATGAATGCTTTACCATCAAGAGATCCAAGATCCGTGGCGTTGAGTCCAACGGTATGATTTGCGCCGAGGACGAGATCGGTATCGGTACCGACCATAACGGTATTATCGTACTTCCCGCCGACGCTGTTGTAGGTACGTTAGCTAAAGATTATTATAATGTAAAGAGCGACTACGTGCTGGAGGTGGATATCACTCCGAACCGTGTAGACGCTACTTCCCATTTCGGTGTCGCCCGTGACTTGGCCGCTTATTTGAAGCAAAACGGCAAGCCCGCCGAATTGAGACGTCCTTCGGTAGACGCTTTCAAGATTGACGACGAGACACCGGGCGTAGAGGTCGTGGTAGAGAATACGGAGGCTTGTCCCCGTTATTCCGGTGTTACGATCAAGGGCGTTACGGTGAAGGAGAGCCCGGAGTGGTTACAAAACCGCTTGCGTGTGATCGGCCTTCGTCCCATCAATAACGTAGTGGATATAACGAACTTTATCCTGCATGAGTTAGGGCAGCCTTTACACTCTTTTGACGCGGGTAAGATCAAAGGAAATAAAGTGATTGTCAAGGCGGCCGAGGCTGGTACGAAATTCGTCACGTTGGATGGCGTGGAGCGTACGTTGACCGATCGTGACTTGATGATTTGTAACGTCGAGGAACCTATGTGTATCGGTGGCGTGTTCGGCGGTTTGGATTCCGGCGTGACGGAGGAGACCACCGACGTATTCTTGGAATCCGCTTGTTTCCATCCGACGTGGATTCGTAAGACCGCTCGTCGTTTTGGCTTGAATACGGACGCTTCTTTCCGCTTCGAGCGTGGTTTGGATCCGAACAATACGATGTATGTATTGAAACGTGCCGCCTTGTTGATACAAGAGTTGGCGGGAGGAAAGATCACGGGTGCCGTACAGGATGTTTATCCTACCGTGGTGGAACCGTATACGGTTGAGGTGACTTACGAGAAGATCAATACGTTGATCGGTAAGGATATTCCGGTAGAAACCGTGAAAAGTATCTTGGCAAGCCTTGAGATGGAGATCGTATCCGAGACTGCCGAGGGCTTGACTTTGCATGTTCCCGTATATCGTATCGATGTGCAGCGTGATGTAGACGTGATCGAGGACATTCTTCGTATCTACGGATATAATAACGTGGAGTTCAGTGATAACGTGAAGTCCAATTTAAGTTACCAGACTCCTACGGATCGTAGCTGGAAATTGCAGAACTTGATCTCGGAGCAACTTTGCGGTTGTGGTTTCAACGAGATCATGAACAATTCCTTGACACGCTCCGCTTATTATACGGATCTGTCTGTTTATCCGGAAGCGCATTGTGTCATGTTGATGAACCCGTTAAGCGCTGATTTGAACTGCATGCGTCAGACCTTGTTGTTCGGAGGCTTGGAGAGCATCGAGCATAACATGAAGCGTAAGAATGGCAATGTCCGTTTCTATGAGTTCGGTAATTGCTATGATTATAATATTGATAACAAGAAGGAAGATGAGACCTTGGCGCAGTTCAGCGAGGATTACCGTCTAGGCATCTGGGTAGCCGGCAACCGGGTGGAGAACAACTGGGCGCATCCTGACGAGAAATCTTCCGTTTATGAGTTGAAGGCTTACGTAGAGAATATCTTAGCCCGCTTGGGCGTGGATATGAAACGGGTTATTTTCGGTAACTTGACGAATGATATCTATTCTTCGGGCCTAAGCATCACGACCGGTTCCGGACGTCAATTGGGTACGATGGGTATCGTAAGCAAGAAACTTCGTAAGATGCTGGATATCGATATGGAGGTTTATTACGCTGAGTTGTCGTGGACCCAATTGATGAAGGAGATCAAGAAGGCGAAAGTAACCTTCTCCGAGATTTCCAAGTTCCCGGCCGTTAAACGTGACTTGGCGTTGTTGCTTGATAAGAGCGTACAGTTTAGCGAGGTCGAGAAAATCGCTAAGGATAGCGATCGCAAGCTATTGAAGGAAGTATCTCTGTTCGACGTTTACGAGGGCAAGAACCTTCCGGCGGGCAAGAAGTCTTATGCCGTAAGCTTCTTCATGCAAGATGAGAGCAAGACTTTGAACGATAAGCAGATCGACGCTATCATGAAGAAGATCCAGACGAATCTGGAACAAAAGCTAGGTGCTCAATTGAGATAAGAATTTAATTACATAAAATAAAGATAAACTGATAAACATATGGGAAGAGCGTTTGAGTTTCGTAAAGCGAGAAAGTTTAAGCGTTGGGGCAATATGGCCCGTGTATTCACGAAGTTAGGTAAGGAAATCACGATCGCGGCAAAACAAGGTGGGCCGGAGCCCGAGAATAATCCTCGTTTACGTGTGTTGATGCAGAACGCCAAAAAGGAGAATATGCCGAAGGAGAACGTGGAGCGTGCCATTAAACGTGCCGTATCCAAGGATTTCACGGATTATAAGGAGATGAACTATGAGGGATATGGTCCTTTCGGTATCGCTATCTTCGTTGAGACCGCTACGGATAATACGACTCGTACGGTAGCCAACGTTCGTAGTTATTTCAATAAGAACGGTGGTTCTCTGGGAACATCCGGTAGCTTGGAGTTCTTGTTCGATCATAAATGCGTATTCCATATCGCTAAAAAAGAGGATCTTTCTTTAGAAGACCTAGAGTTGGAGTTGATCGACTTCGGTGTAGATGAGGTTGAGGAAGACGAGGACGAGGTTGTTCTTTATGGTGAGTTCGCGCAGAATTCGGCGATCCAGAAATATTTGGAGGAGAATGGTTTCGAGATCTTGAGTAGTGAGTTCGTACGTATTCCGAACGATTTGAAGGAGGTTACTCCGGAACAGCGTGAGTCTATCGAGAAGATTATCGAGAAATTAGAGGAAGACGAAGACGTTCAAAACGTATTCCATAATATGAAGGAAGACGATTCTGAGGAGGAATAACGTACGCTTATACGTAAAATAGTATACTTTATCCGTAAAAAAGCGACATCGAGGCAAATTCGATGTCGCTTTTTCTTTTTTACAACGAATGTTTCATGTTTTTTATTTATTTTTGTGAGTCTAGGGTGAATAACAATTTAACTTATATGGTGAAAATGAAAAGACTATTTCTTCTTTGTGCGTTCGTGAGCATGTTTGCGACGTGTAATTTTATCTCAGCTCAAAAGGAGTTAGGGATTTTCAATTCTGTTTCGGCAGGAGTGGGTGTTGGTTTGACGGGTGTAGATGTGGAGGTCGCTACTCCTATTACGCCTTATCTGGCGTTGAGAGGTGGTCTTACCTTTATGCCGGGTTTCAGCATTAATACGGACGTGGATGTAGATGTTAACGATCCGCGAGCGGGCGTGTATAATGATACATACTCCATGGATGTCAAAGGTAGCTTGAAACGTACTTCCGGACAGTTGTTGGTGAATGTTTACCCGTTTCCTCACGCTTCTTCGTTCTTCGTTGCGGCCGGCGCCTATTTCGGTGGTTCTTCCTTGGTGAAGATAGAAGGGCATAGTGATAAGCTGAAAGACCTGATCGCCCAAGGAGAAAGTGCGGGCATAGTTATCGGTGATTATACGATTCCGGTGGATAATAACGGTAATGTATCCGGTGGATTGAAAGTGTCCGGTTTTCGTCCTTATCTAGGTCTTGGATTCGGTCGTGCGGTTCCTAAGAAACGGGTTGGCGTGATGTTTGAGCTGGGTGTGCAATTCCATGGCAAACCGGAGGTGTATACGGATTCAGGGGATGTAAAGGACTTGTTGAATGAGATAGACGAGGATGATACCTTTACGAAGATCATGGACAAGCTAACGGTTTATCCGGTCATGAAGATTCGTATTTGCGGAAGAATATTTTGATTGTCAAAGATAGTATAAGCTAAGAGTGGCGTTAATAATACGATGCCACTCTTTTTTTATGGCTAAACTTTCATTTATTTTGTTTATTTTTGCGCGCTGTTAGGGTCATAATTTTGATAAAAATAACTTTATATGAAAAACAAACATTTAGTGATGCTATTGCTATCATCTTGCTGTTTAGCGGCATGTGTGGATAGTAAGTATGATTTAAGCGATGTCAATACGGACGATGCGGTAATGGGTGAGTCTTGGATAGCTCCCCTCGGTACGGGTTATGTAACGTCGGATGACGTTGTGAATGTAGAGAAAGTCCCTTCCATTCGGGAAGTCGACGGGGCTTACGTCATGATCTATGATGGAGAGATGAAGATTAAGGGGAAAAGCTTACGGGCCGCCTCTGATAAAGTGGAGATCGCCTCGGAAGATATAACGACTGGGGATATCGATGGTTTGTTTGATGGCGATTTCGTTTTGGCGTTAACGAATCCCCATATTACATTAAAGTCGAATGTAAAGAATGCCTCTTTGGATTGTAGCTTGTCTATCGAGGCTGAGAACGCAAGTAAAAAGGAGGCTACTTCCTCTGGTTTTACCTTGTCAACGGTGTCTCCTAATATTTGGATCGGCCCTCTTGATCCGAAGACGGATGCTTTTAAGTTTGTCAAGAACGAGAAGTTACCGGGAATCGTACAGATTGTTCCTCAAAAAATACATTTGTCTTTGTCCGCCGATAGCAAACAATGGGCGAACGCTCCTATGGATGCCTTGAGCGAGTTACGCTATGCGGTAGAGCTTCCGTTGACTCCGGCACCGGAATTTAGCGCCGTATCCGTCGAGCGGATCGAGGACGCTTTTGATGAGGATTTCGTAGACTATATTTTCTCGGACGGAAGCGCGAAGATCTATGGAGAGGTTACGAACGAGATGCCGTTCGATATGTCTATCGAGATGGTGATCATGGATGAGAACAATGTACCGGTAGATATCCAATTCCCGGCGCAAGAGGTAAAAGGACAATCCGGAGAGGTTGTCTTCGAGATCACGAAGGAGGATATGCCGAAAATGAAGGACGCACGTCATATAGACCTGAATTTACATTTAACGGGTAGAGATCAAAGCGAGGCTTTGAAGAAAGGCCAGAAAACGACCTTCAACTTGAAACTTAAGAAAGAAGGCGGAATTTCTATTTGATCCCAGTACTAACCATTTAAATTACGAAAAAGAAAGATGAATACTATATATAATATGTATAAGAGAGGTCTGTGCGCTTTATGTTTATTGACCACTGTGGGGATGTCGGTATCCGCCCAGCAAATACGAACTTCTTACTTCATGCAATCCTCTACGGCACGCACGACGATGAATCCGGCGTATCGTCCCGAGAGAGGCTATGTCTCCATTCCGGTATTAGGTGCGGTTGGCGCTTCGTATGGTACGAACGGAATAGCTGTGGATAATTTTATTTATCCGAAGAATGGTGAGACCGTTACGTTCATGGATAACTCCGTGAATACCGAGTCTTTCCTGAATGGCTTGAAGGACGAGAATCAGGTAAACATGGATTTTGGTACGCAGGTTCTATCCGGTGGCTGGTACGCCGGCAAGGGATTCTGGACGGTTGATGTTTCTATCAAGGGATTGGCGAATATTCGTGCTCCGAAGACATTGTTCGAGTTCATGAAAAAGGGTAATGGATCTCAGAGTACGTATGATATCCGTAATATCAGGGCGTATGCCGAGGCTTATTTGGAGACAGGTGTAGGATATTCTCGTCCTATCACGGATAAGTTGACAGTCGGAGGTAAGGTTAAATTGTTATGGGGCGTAGGTTCTATGGACGCTACGATCGATCAGATGCATGCTGAGATGGGAGAGACTAGCTGGAAAGTTACCTCTACCGGTACCTTGCAGACGAATATGAAAGGCTTGGTTCCGGAAATGGAAGTAGACGAGCAAGGCCGTGATTATTATAATAGCTTTGATTTCGATTCTCCGGGTCTTAGCGGTTTCGGTATGGGAGTGGACTTGGGTGCTACGTACCAATTGACCGAGAATATCATGTTATCCGCCGCTGTCCTTGATTTAGGTTTTATCAGCTGGAGCAAGGGAGGTAGCACGCTAGGTAAGTTGGATGGAACTTTCGACTTTAACGGCTTTGATCTGGCTATCGGCGAGAATAACGGTGATATACCGAGCATGGGCGATCAGTTTGACGCTATCAAGGAAGATTTCGAGAACTTGCTTCATTTCAAGAAAGAGGGTGAGTCCGGAAGCACTACCCGTCTTCGTTCGACAATCAATATCGGTGGCGAGTACCGTTTACTGGAAAACAAGTTAGGTATCGGTTTATTGTCGAGCACTCGTCTTTATTCCCCGAAAGCCTATACGGAACTGACATTGTCCGGTAATTACCGTCCGGTGAAATGGTTTGAGGCTACGCTGAGCTACTCATTTATCCATAGTAAGTTCAAGACGTATGGTATCGCCTTGAATTTCTCACCGTCTTGGATCAATTTCTTTATCGGATCGGATTATATGTTGACAAAGGTAACTCCACAATGCTTACCGGTCAGCGGTAACGCCATGAATCTTTACATGGGAGTAAGTGTTCCTTTGAAATCATTCGCTAATTAATAGGGAATACTCAGAATAGAGTCTGTATCATAAAGGAAAAGGCTGTCCGGGTTATATACCCAGACAGTCTTTTCTTTTTTATTAGGCTCGTTTTATTAGGTTTTTTATCTTTGTGGACTGATTGAAAGGAAGAAATTGGATATGAGATTAAAGACTTTAGCCACCCATCCGGTATGGAGAGAGCCCCGGACTGTATTCGGGGTATGGATGCTAACAGGTGTTATTTTTGCTATTGTCAAGTTGTTGATCGGGAAATATAATAATTATAAGATATTTGAAGGAGTCTACTGGCATGCTATCGAAGGCTTAACCTTATATGGGGATCATTATCCGGAATATTATGATTCAAACCATTATGGAGTCTTATTCAGTCTTATCATAGCTCCTTTCGCCCTGTTACCGGAATGGCTGGGTATGATCTTATGGATAGCGGGGAATACCGCCCTATTATTTTATGCGATTAGCCGATTGCCATTGTCGAGTACCCCCAAAATCATTATTTATTGGTATTCGTATTGTGAGTTGATGACGGCTCAAGGAGTACAGCAATTCAATATATCAGTAGCGGCCTTTATCTTATTATCATTTGTCTTGATACTGGAGAAAAAGGATTTCTGGGCGGCAGGCATTATTATGCTCGGAACATTTATCAAGATTTATCCAATCGTGGGATTGGCGTTCTTTTTCTTCTCAAGGCAGAAAGTGAGATTATTAGTCTCTTGTCTTTTCTGGGGATTGGTTTGCTTTGTGATCCCGGTGCTTTATACACCGGGGTTTGAGTATGTGATCTCTCAGTATATAGATTGGTTTGAGCGATTGAAGGTGAAAAATATGTTGAATATGTTCGCTGATCCGCAAAATATATCATTATTAGGAGTGGTTCGAAAGATATCCGGGAATGCGGAGTATAGCGATATGTGGCTTATCATACCGGGCTTGATTTTATTCTGCATTCCATATTTGAGGATCTCTCAATATAAATATCTGGCTTTTCGCTTTATGCTGTTGGCTAATGTTTTATTGTTTGTCGTATTATTCAGTACGGGAAGCGAGGCGAGTGGGTATATCATAGCGATGATAGGAGCCGCTATCTGGTATATATGCAGTGTATCGCCCCATAAGAAATATACTTATTGGCTTTGGATAGCTACCTTGGTGATTGTTGGCTTATCCACTACAGAGCTGGTTCCATCTATTGTCCGGAATGGACTGATCCGTCCGTATGTGATAAAAGCTTGGCCTTGCATTGTGGTGTGGCTGACCATTTGCTATGAGATGTGTTTCTTGGATTTTAGTCATTCTCCCTATAAGCATATCACGACTTAGGCAGAGTGAATATCGCCTGTTTTTTAATAGAAGGTTACATAATAAAACGAGACTACTCCCGACAAGCGATGAGAGTAGTCTCGTTTTAAACTACTTTTTATCGATCTCTTTCAGTAATTCTTGTACCGCTGTTCTCAATTGCGTATCTTCCCCTTTGACAACAGTTTCCGGAGAATTAGCGACTTTAACATCCGGTTCCAGCTGTGTGTTCTCTAAGTAACTACCGTCCGACAGGCGATAACCGGTAATAGGTGTGCCGAATACCAGCGTCGGATCTTGCAGGGTTTCCCAAGAGACGGTAGTCATTGTTCCCGGTACGGGCATACCAACTAAACGTCCGATGTGTTGATGCTTATAAACCCACGGGGTTCCATGTGCGTTACTATAATTAGCCTCGCATTGGAGCATGATGGAAGGTTTATTCCAGCGGCGGCTAGGCATATCGCAAGCCTCCCGGCCACGTGTCACTTGGGTGAGGTATTTCTCTCCGCTGAACAAGATCTCGATATCCTCATGCAAACGTCCACCACCATTAAAGCGGGTATCAATGACGATGCCCTCCCGGTCGTTATATTTACCTAGGATATCGGAGTAGACAGAGCGGAAACTAGGGTCTCCCATGGATTGGATATGGACGTATCCCAATCGTCCGTTCGACCATTTATCCACGTCGGCGGCACGTTGTTTCACCCAGCGGGTATAAAGCAAGTTATTTAACTCACCGTTACTGATAGGCAAGACTACCTCTTCCCAACGTTCTTTGGTTTGTGGATCGTAGAGGGAAACCAAGGTCTTCTTTTTGGCCTTATTGTTTAATAGCTTGGAGTAATCCATATCCGGGGTTATTTCTTGTCCGTCTATTTTCTCCATGACGGTACCGGCTTTTACCTTGGAACGTGCGTGATCGAATGGGCCTTTTTCCACTACCTCAGCGATTAATAAACCTTTGCCGCTATGGTTCCAATCGAAAAGTAGGCCTAGGTTGGCGGTAATATTGCCGCTTGTTTGCGGACGGAAGCGTCCTCCGGTGTGAGAGACGTTGAGTTCTCCCAGATATTCGCTTAGCAACTCTGCGAAGTCATAGTTGTTATTGATATGTGGCAAGAACTTACGGTAGGCGGCGGTCATAGCGTCCCAATTTACGCCGTGCATGTTCACGTTGTAGAACCGTTTTTGCTCTTGTTTATAGACATGGTCGAACATATACTCACGTTCGGCGGCCAAGTCCATTTTTAAGTTCGCTTGGTAATGAATCGGTGTTAGTTTCTCCGATCCCATATCCATTTTTTGCATGGAATTGCTACCCAACAAGAACAGGTTCTTACCTTCCTTATCCATTTCCATGTTCGCCCATCCGGTATTCATCTTGTGGAGTAGCTTGGTCTCTTTCTTGCGCAAGTCCATTTTCCACAGGTCGTATTTGTCTTCGAAAGCCGAGAAATAATATAAGGTCTCGCCATTCTTCGAGATGACGGCACTACCCATTTCGGAAGAATTAGGAGTAAGGCGTAGGATACGATCTTGGATGCCTTTCAGTTCCACTACGATATCCTTGGGCTTTTCGTCTTTCTTTTCATCGGCTTTATCTTCTTTTTTCTTGTCGTCGGTTTTGTCCCCGGTTACCTCTTTCTGCTCCTTTTCCAGTTCCTTTTGCAACTCATAATCCTCTTTGCTCAAGCGGAATTTATCATAAGCGTCTTGATTCATGAATACCAGCATGGCATCATTCAAGGAGCCCCATGAGGCATGCGCACGCATTCCATAACGCTCGGTGGTGAATAAGATGGCGTTTCCATCCAGTACCCATTGTGGGGAGGTGCTGGTGTAACCGCTATTGGTCAGGTTGGTAATCTCCCCGCCTTGCGCGCTAACCAAGCCGATATCCGAATAAGGATCGTGCTTGTTTCCGATAAACCGGAGCGTGAACCATTTACCGTCCGGCGACCATGAGTAATCGAAACCGCCGGCTGTACTATACCATGTGGAGCCATCCGTGACTTGGCGTACTTTCTTCGTCTCAAGGTTGACTACCATCAGCCGCATACGATCTTCTATGAAAGCGAGTTCCTTACCATCCGGCGAGAATTGAGGATAATTACGCTCTACGGTCTTAGAAGGCAGGAGAACTTCCTCTTCGATAATCGTTGCGTTCGGGAAATTAGCTTCTTCCTTACGGGCGATCTTAGCCAAGTAAAGTTGCCAATTACCACCACGCTCGCTGGCGTAAGCCAAGGTACGGTTATCCGGCGAGAAGCATACGCCTGTTTCGGCGGCCGGGGTATTGGTGATTTGTTTGGTCGTGTTGTAATCGGCCGAGGTGACGAATACCTCGCCTCTTAGGGTTAAGGCGATCTGCTTGCCATCGGGGGATACGGTGGCAGAGGTAGCTCCTTTGCTGGAATTCAGATCGCTGATTTGCTCTTGATCGTCACGGATCAAATCAATCCGCACTTTCTGCGGATTGACTCCCGGACGTTGTGTATAGATCTCGCCATCGTATGTGTAGCATAATGTATTGTCGCTACTTGTAGAGAGGAAACGTACGGGATGTGTCTTGAACTTAGTAACCGCCGTTATAGATTGTGGGGTGTTGAGAGGGAATGAATATACATTGAAAGAACCTCCGTTGCGTTCGCTCAGAAAGTAAACCGTCTGTCCATCCGGGGTAAATACGGCGTTGCGGTCTTCTCCCGCATGGTCGGTCAAATTGGTATGTTTTCCAGTTTGCGTATCGTACATCCATATATCCCGGGTGACGGACGAGGTATGATGTTTACGCCATTCATCCTCGAAGCCCTTACGGTCTTGGTATAAGAATGTCTTTCCGGATTTATCGAAGCAAACCATCTCGGCGGGTGTTCCCAATACTTGCTCCGTACGTCCGCCACCGATCGGCACTTTATAGAGTTCCGTCATGGCCGAGGTCGGGAATAAGGCGCTCTGGGCGGGATCTTGTATGGATGCGGAGAAGAGTACGTATTTGCCGTCGGGAGTAAAGGCCGATGGAATCTCGGAGGCGGAATGAGTGGTGAGGCACTGTGCCGTTCCACCGTTGGAGGGCATTACGAATAAATCGAAATTGCCGTTACGATCGCTGGCGAAAGCGATTTGTTTTCCGTCCGGAGACCAGATTGGCGTGCATTCATACGATGCTTGGGTGGTAAGTTGTGTCGCTGTTCCTCCTTTGGCCGGTACTTTATAGATATCTCCTTTGTAACAAAACGCGATCTCTGTTCCATCAGGAGAAATTTGTACATCACGCATCCACAAAGGGGTTACAGCGTAGCTGGTAGTCGCAAAGCCCAAGGCAATGCAGGTTAAAAGTTTTTTCATGTACTTAATGCTTTTTTAGAATGGTACGAAGATACATATTATTTTGTACCCATCAGTCTGCTCTCTATTGAAATATTAACTGGATTTACCCTTTCAATTTCACGATAAATAACACGAGGCTTTCCCCTTGGGCCTGTGCGGGGAAAGTATTTCGCAGATCCTCTCCGGATTTGCTGAAACAATAGGAATGGCAATAGGGATCGATAGGGTCCATTCGTCGCACATTTCCGGTTTGATAAAAATTATCTTTTAATCCTTCTTTTACCTGCCAGCATTCTTCCTTCTCCGTATCATAACAGAAGGTGTAATTTCTGGACTCATCCTCTGCGTTATAGTAAGTAGATACCCAGAAACGGCTACCCATGCGGATCGGTAGCAAAGGAAGTGTATTCTTTCCGGCAAGGTTCTCCAAGGCTTGGCTTTGCCGCTTTTGCTTAATATATAAAGTGTCCCGTAATAAGTTCCCGGGTTGATAGGAGGGGGCGTAGGCATAAACCGTTCCGCTTCCGGGCTCCACGGCTACTTCCGGGGCGAGACAACCGATCGGGCATGCGGAACGCTCCAGATCGACCGGACGGATCGTATGAGATTGTAATTTATGGAAAGAGGAATCGTATTCAACGATCTGTTTCTCAATCGTGGCGGTTTTCCCTGCCGTATCCCCATGAATACATTCCTCGGTGGTAAATATCCGGTTATTGTGCATGGATATGGATAGCATATGCCTATTCTCCGGAAGGTCGCATTTCAGTTTCTTGCGGGTAAGGAGATCACCATTGAATGAGTAATAGAAAATATCGTCCGTGTTTCCAAGTACGATCAGCTGCTGGTTGGCCGGGTTCACTACATACCCCGCTACCCGTATGTCATCCGGATGGGTGATGCGACAGATAAATTCTCCCTTGCGATTGAAACGGTAAAGCGTCTCATTGCTGATAAGGAATAGGTTGTCTCCCTCTTGACGGATATACTTGGCCTCCTTGATCGAATGCGTCCCTGAGTCCTGTAATGGAATGGCGATTACCTCATCCGCGATGTCAGACAAGGCTCCGGTAGGGTTGCTCCGGATCGATTCATTCGAGATTAACAGGTTATAGGCTTGCTTTCCGCAAACCAATAGAACAAGTAGTAATAAATATGTAAAGGTTCTTTTCATATCACCGCTAAATTAAAGAAGGATAAACCTTTTTATGATTTTTACGAATTGTTCTTATAAAACGTAGATCATCTGATTTTATTGGATAAGCCTAGAATTATTCTTGTAGAAATACCCAATTATCCCCCTCGGACATGGATTCTTTATAGGAAAAGCCTTCCCATGTGAATGCTTTTAATGCCTCCGGGTCAGAAATCCGGTTCTTTATGAGATAGTGGCTCATTTGTCCCCGGCACATCTTGGCGTAGATCACGATCGTCTCCGCTTTGCCGTTCTTCCAGATCTTGAACTCGGGCGTGATGATCCGGACGGATCGCTCCACCTCCTTCCACTGGAAAGAGGGTTGGATATCCAAGCTGGCTAGATTCAGTAGGATTCCGTCTCCCTGTCGGACGTCATGGATTAATATATTTGTTTGCCTGTCCTTCCAGAAGGTGTACATATTCCCGTCGCCTAGTTCCGGGATTTTTACGTCGAACTCCATCCGGTAAGGCTTGATAAGGTCTAATGGGCGAAGTAACCCGTAGCATCCCGATACGAAACGCATATGTTCTTGCGAGAAAAGAAAATCCTCCTCCGTGAAGTCTTTCGGGCTGATATTCTTGAATACGACACCGGTATAGGCGAGTATCGCTTGTAAGGGCTGGTTGTCTTCCGCATGAAAATCTTGGTATCTGTGGTAACATTCCGCCGCCAGTTTCGGGCTGAGCTTGAGGATACGACTTAATTCGTCAATGGGAAATTGGGTCATATGCAGGGCGATCTCGTTCGCCTCTTGCTGGAAACGTGGAGTCGTGCCTTGCGGCGCTTTTATCTTGGATGTCCCGGTCATTGTCTTAGCCGGAGATAATAATATCAACATATCTATATTGGATTTGGATTGATCGCATAAAGGTAATCCATATTAAGATTCAAATAGGGTATAAGTATCCCAATAAATCTTAAAGTATCTCGACTCGAATGGGGGATTTAATGGAGGAATGAGTCTTGGTGATAGAAATGTAATGAGGATTATGAAGATGAGAGACGTGAAGATGCGACCTATATTCCTTTTGATAGTATTCATCCTACCTACGATGGCCCATGCGCAGTGGACGGAACAGGATTCTTTGCGCCTGCAAGAATTTTTATCCGGCAAGGAGGAGATACGTTTGAATCCTGAGTTTCAGAAGGCGATAGAAAGCGGGACTTTTCTACGACCCGATCAACCGGGAACCCATATGTTATCCTCACCAAGTGAGTTGCCGATTACGAAAGACTTCTCGGAATATGTACAGTTAGATACTTTACGTAGGTTGACTAATCATGATTCGATTACCCCAGTCCTATTCATGCTGCTGAATTTTAAGTCACCTTCCCGTTCATTGGCCATACAGAAGCAAGCGCACACGATTAGGCTCCCTAAGAATCAGGATTGGAAAGAGTTTAAGGTAGGTAAGGTTCCTATGGCTGCCAACGTAAAACTGACTAATATATACTCGGATGTCGTGAAGGATGGCCAGCGAAGGGGAGGGGTACTTGCTACCATAAGAGTCTATTTCGACGCAGAGGATTTACTTGAGACTATTTTCTGGAAAAGTGCCCGTGACAAGAAGAGAAACAGGAAACGGGAGAATACGTGGAAGTATTATAATGACTATCCGTAAATTGTTGGATTTATAGGATATAACCACTCGAAAAAAACACGTACGTGAATTTCAAAAAACATGTACGTGTTTCCGGAAAAACTTGTACGTGTTTTTTTGAGAACATTGACTGTTTTTACCTAGATACTGTGTGTTTACTATCAAAACCTTTTTCTCTCTCTTTTGTTCTTTCTGAAAAGATACGTCCTAATGACATCCGAAATGGACGGTTTGACGGGGAGTTCTCTATTCTGTTTTATAATATTAAGACAAAATGTCATATTTTCGTTTTGGTATTTCTTTTGTAAGGATATAAGTGTAAAATAAATTAGAAAAGAATATAAGAAAGGAGCTTAAATATATGAATTTAAACAATTTTACAATCAAGGCGCAGGAGGCTGTTCAACAAGCTGTACAGTTGGTTACCAAAAATAATCAACAGGTTATCGAACCGGTTCACTTGTTGAAAGCTGTCATTATGACGGGTGAGAGTGTTACTAATTTTATCTTTCAGAAATTAGGGGTAAACGCTCAAAACCTGAATATGGTACTGGATCGCCAAATCGAATCTTATCCTAAGGTTTCGGGAGGCGAACCCTATCTCTCTAGCGAGTCGAACGCTGTCTTACAGAAGGCGATCGATTATTCCTCTAAGATGGGGGATCAATATGTATCGTTGGAGCCGATCATCTTGGCGTTGTTCACGGAAAAGAGCACCGCTTCACAGATATTGAAAGACGCCGGCGTGACAGAGAAAGAGTTACGCCAAGCGATCGAGGAATTGCGTAAAGGAAATAAGGTGACAAGCCAATCCGCCGAGGAGACGTACGATGCCTTAGGAAAATACGCCATCAATTTGAACGAGCGTGCCCGTAGCGGTAAACTGGACCCCGTGATCGGACGTGACGAGGAGATCCGCCGTGTCTTGCAGATCTTGAGCCGCCGTACGAAGAACAATCCGATCTTGATCGGTGAGCCGGGTGTAGGTAAGACTGCTATCGCTGAGGGGTTGGCCCATCGTATCGTTCGGGGTGACGTTCCCGAGAACTTGAAGTCTAAACAGATCTTCTCGTTGGATATGGGCGCATTGATCGCCGGAGCTAAATATAAAGGCGAGTTCGAGGAACGTTTGAAAGCGGTGGTGAACGAGGTTACGAAATCCGAGGGTGAGATCATCCTCTTTATCGATGAGATCCATACCTTGGTAGGAGCCGGTAAAGGCGAAGGCGCCATGGATGCAGCTAACATCTTGAAACCGGCCTTGGCTCGTGGTGAGCTACGTTCGATCGGTGCCACGACGTTGGATGAGTATCAGAAGTATTTTGAGAAGGATAAGGCGCTTGAGCGTCGGTTCCAGACCGTTATCGTAGACGAGCCGAGTGAGTTGGATACGATCTCCATCCTTCGTGGTCTGAAGGAGAAATACGAGAATCACCATAAGGTACGTATCAAGGATGATGCGATTATCTCTTCCGTGCAGTTGTCTACCCGTTATATCACGGATCGTTTCTTGCCGGATAAGGCGATCGATTTGATGGATGAGGCCGCCGCCCGTCTGCGTTTGCAGATCGATTCCGTACCGGAGTCGTTGGATGAGGTTTCCCGGCGTATCAAACAGTTGGAGATCGAGCGTGAGGCGATCAAGCGTGAGAACGACAAGTCGAAATTAGAGCAACTGAACAAGGAGATCGCCGACTTGAAGGAGGAGGAGACCAAGCAAAAGGCTCAGTGGCAGAGCGAGAAGGAGCAGATCAATAAGATCCAGCAAGATAAGATCGATATCGAGAACCTAAAGTTTGAGGCTGATAAGGCGGAGCGTGAGGGTGATTACGGCAAGGTCGCTGAGATCCGTTACGGTAAGATCAAGCAAAAGGAAGAGGAGATCAGGGAGGTACAGGCTAAGTTGAAGACGATGCAAGGTGCCGCGGCTATGATCAAGGAGGAAGTGGATAGCGACGATATCGCCGATGTGGTATCCCGTTGGACTGGAATTCCGGTCAGCAAGATGATGCAGAGCGAGAAAGATAAGTTATTACGTCTGGAGTCCGAGCTTCATACCCGTGTGATTGGTCAGGAAGAGGCGATCAACGCTATCGCCGATGCGGTTCGTCGTAGTCGTGCCGGCTTGCAGGATCCGAAACGACCGATCGGTTCTTTCATCTTCCTCGGTACTACCGGTGTGGGTAAGACGGAGTTGGCCAAGGCGTTGGCCGAGTATCTGTTCGATGACGAGAATATGATGACCCGTATCGATATGAGTGAGTATCAAGAGAAATTCAGCGCGACTCGTTTGATCGGTGCGCCTCCGGGATATGTGGGTTACGATGAGGGTGGACAGTTGACGGAGGCGATTCGCCGGAAACCTTACTCGGTTGTCTTGTTCGATGAGATCGAAAAGGCGCATCCGGATGTATTCAACATCTTGTTGCAAGTCTTGGATGATGGACGGCTGACGGATAACAAAGGCCGCGTTGTCAACTTCAAGAACACGATCATTATCATGACAAGTAACCTAGGTTCTTCCTTGATTCGTGAGAACTTCGAGAAGATGACACCCGCCACGCATGACAAGGTGGTAGACGAGACGAGGATCCAAGTACTGGAACTGTTGAAGAAGACGATCCGTCCGGAGTTCTTGAACCGTATTGACGATATCATCATGTTTACTCCGCTGAACGAGGAGGAGATTCGCAAGATCGTATCCTTGCAGTTGAACAGCGTGAAGAAGATGTTGGCTACGAACGGTGTCGCCTTGGACTTCACGAACGAGGCCGTGGACTTTATCGCCGACAAGGGCTTCGATCCTCAATTCGGTGCCCGTCCGGTAAAACGTGTCATTCAGAAGTATGTCTTGAACGAGTTGTCAAAGGCTTTGCTGGGTGGAACGGTAGACCGTAACCGTCCGATCGTGATCGATAGGAAAGACGATGGTCTGGAATTTAAGAACTAAAGTAGACTTGAACACTTGACGTTAAGCATGGTGTTTCTATAAAATAATGAAGGTGGAATGATCCTATGTGAATCATTCCGCCTTTTTATTTTTCACTAATAGGTAGATACGGCTTGGTGCGATTATTTCCGGGTGGGAACCGTGCACCAAAATGTAGATCCTTTTCCAACGCTTGACTCCACGCCGATCTCTCCACCTAAATGTTTAATGATTAATTCACAGATAGACAGCCCGAGCCCCGTACCTTGGGTGAAGGAATCTAATTTAGCGAATCGCTCGAAAACACGGGAGATATTTTCTTCCGCTATCCCTTTTCCCGTATCGGTAACAAAGAAATAAATATCGTCTTTCCTTATTTCATATCCGATCGTTATCATTCCCTCGAAAGTGTATTTGCAAGCATTATTGATGAAATTAGCCAGTACTTGGGATAAACGGTTTCTCTCAGTATGGATAATGTAGCTTTCCGCAGGCAGTTCCGTGCGGAATTCTACTCCTTCCTTGATCTTGAATCGGTAACTCCGCCATAGGGTTTGTATAAGCTCGTTAATCTCTACTTCCGTATAAAGGAAATCCAATATACCGGCTTCTATTTTTGACATATCGAGTATGTCATTGATTAAATTAAGGAGTAGCTCATTGTTTGCGTGAATGATTTTAGCGAATTCTTTGATCTCCTCTTTATCCTCACTTTCGCTGATAAGGGTCGAGAAACCTACGATCGCATTCAATGGGGTCCGTATCTCATGGCTCATATTGGCGAGGAAAGCACTTGTCAACCGGTTTGATTCTTCCGCCTTCTCACGTAAGCGGATCACTTCTTCGGCCATATTTCGTTCGGTGTCAAGAATGTCTTTCTTATGCCGATGTTCCCTCATCGAAAGGAGGATAAGTAGAAAGGCGATAAGAGCTATCGCCACTACCTCGAATGGGGACTCTATCATGAAACTCGGGACTACTACGAGGCTCATTTGCTTAAAGGTAGAAATAGGGTAAAGTTTGGGGTTGATTGTTGACGTGGAATGGCCGTATGCTTGATCGGTTTTAGACAGGAATGATTTGTAGGCACCTTTCATGGAATGTTTAAGATCGCTTGGCGTGATTGGACTGATTACATATGAGGTCTTGAATAAGTAAGCCTTGATAAGCCCGATTTTGCTCCGGAGAGCTCGGGTACTTGTGGTACTTTGTATTTTAGGTTCCATTGTAATCATAATTTAATACATTTACTGAGTTCTAAAAGAACTTGAGTATCAAATGACTATATGTAAATAAATGATGGGGTGTATTTTGATTTTAACACAAATAAGACTGGCTTTAGTGTTTTTTGTGATCCATAAAGATATTGGAAGTCTCTTTGGGGTACTCGGTTGGAAATATATTCTTTCAAAGAAAATATCATGCGGAACAGTAAATTGCCCGGAAGCTATAAAAAATAATAGGTCTATATGATAATCAAGTATTTTTATTACCTTTGCTTCCTATAAAACCTAAGCTCTTTTAGAACTATGTTCAAGTAAGGGCATTTGCTTTTGTTAAGTCACGTCCGTAAATAAGCTTAATTGTTTTTGGGATATAAAATCAAAATATTTCCGTACATTTGCCGCTATTCAAACCAATTAAACAAGATTAATTATGAGCACGAACAATGACGAGCTACTTTATGACGAGGATGATTCCGTAAAATTTATCCAGAATTATCTTCCCCAAGAACTGAAAGGAAAGTTCAGTAATGACGATATCAACTATATCGTAGACTTGATCTACGACTTCTATGAATCTAATGGCATGCTAGATGATGATGGCGACGATGAGATCGAGATCGATGAGGAAGAGGTTGTAAATTATGTAATTAAGAACGCCCAGAAAGACGGCGTAGGCAAATTCGAACCGGAGGAAATCACTTTTATAGTACAAGGAGAACTTGAATATTGCGATTCGATCAACATGTTTGATTGATATTTGTTATATATATAAAGTTGTTTAAGTGAAATTGTAGAAGATGATGAGGAACATTAAATTATTATCTGTTTTACTGCTATGTATGGCAGTGGTGTTTACGAGTTGCGGAACGTGGAATAACACGGCGAAGGGTACGGCGATCGGTGTAGGCGGTGGTGCCGCTGTCGGAGCTGGTGTTGGTGCCTTGGCCGGAAATACCGCATTGGGTGCCGTGATCGGTGCGGCCGTAGGTGGTACAGCCGGTGCGTTAATCGGTAAGAAAATGGATAAGCAGAAGAAGGAGCTGGAAGCTACCCTGCCTGAGGACACGAAGATCGAGAGCGTGAACAATGGTGAGGCCTTGAAGGTTACTTTTGACTCCGGTATCTTGTTTGCCACGAACTCGAGTACGTTGAGCGACGCTTCCAAGAGTGCCTTGCGTAACTTCGCTACCAGTTTGAAGGCCAATCCGGATACGGATATCCGAATCATCGGCTTTACGGATAACACCGGTAAGGTGGATTATAACCAGACCTTGTCCGAGAAACGTGCGAAGAGCGTTTACGATTACCTGATGATGCAGGGGGTAAGTACGGATCGTATGGTTTATGAAGGCAAAGGTATACATGATCCTGTGGCTAGCAATGACACTCCCGAGGGTCGTTCGTTGAACCGTCGTGTTGAGATCGTGATCTTGGCTAATCAGAAGATGATCCAAGAGGCTCAACAAGGAACGCTTCGATAAGTTTTTTTAAGCTATCCCTGCCGGAAGCGGACAGGTTATAGTGTATGAATTGGGGGACTGTCTTTTCCGGATAGTCCCTTTTTTGTTTAAATCGCAGGATAGGAAGGATGAAGAAGTTGATATATATTTTATTTGTGTTGATTACGATCGCTTTTGCCGTGGCGGCCATAGCCGGATTCGCTACCGGACGTATGAATCCGGAAGGGAAGGAGTGGATCTCGTTTCCCGGATTGGTGTTATTACCGGTATTGGCGGTCAATCTATGTCTTTTCTTGATGTGGTGTGTCTTTAGGAGTCATTGGTGCTGGGTACCTTTGGCGGCGTTATTGTTGAACTGGGAGTTTTTGATATCGATGTTCCAGATACGGGTCTTCCCTAAAGAGATTCCGATAGGGAAAGAAGCGGTTAAGGTGATTACCTATAACGTGAATAATTTCAATACGGACGGAAAGAAACAGCTTCCTAATATAGCGGATTGGCTGAGAAAGGAGGACCCGGATATCGTTTGCCTCCAAGAATGCCCCGTTGAATCGGCCCTGCGGATGGATTCTGTCGCCAAGACCTTATCGTTCCTACCATATTATTGCTCTACCCGTTCGGCTACGAAAGCGGCGGGCAACGCTATTTTCAGTAAATATCCGATCCTTCGTTTTGAGTCTATCCTATACCCGGAGTCTAGCAATAAATCCTTGTTTGCCGTCATGGATATCCAAGGGGATAGTGTTCGTGTATTTAATAACCATTTCCAAACGACTAGCGTGAATGCCGTAAAGCCTCGTCTTTACCAAGCCCATGCCGAGGGTAAACAATTGGAGGAAACCGAGGCCGCCTTCCATATGGCTTTTCAGATGAAGAAGAATTTCGTGAAACGGGCTACTCAGGCGGATTATATCCGTCAGATGTTGGATGCCGGGGAGGGGCCCGTGATTATTTGCGGTGATTTTAATGATACACCGGCCTCTTATACGTACCGTACCGTGAAAGGTGATTTAACGGATGGGTTCCGTGACTGTGGCTCCGGTTTCGGGTACACCTTTCGTCAATTAAAGCGTATATTTCGAATTGATTACATAATTTATTCTCCTGATTTTAAGGGTGTAACTTATGATTCTCCTAATTTAGACTACAGTGACCATAAGCCCGTCGTATGGTTAGGATATGTTAATTAACACACCCAAAAGGATAGTTTTAGAACCTTTTTCAACTCATGCTGTTTTAATAGTGACTTATATATAAGCACAAATAATAGTATAAACTGTTTTAAACGTTAAAATGAGATGAAAAAGATTTTTCCTTTTTTTCTGTTAGTTCTTCTGCTGGCTTCTTGCCAAAAGGACCCGGACATGTCGAAATTGGACAATGATTTTCTGGTGTTCACGAATCATGATAAGGACGCGAAATTCGAATCGTTCACTACGTTCTACATTCCGGATAGTGTATTGGTTATCGGCACAAGCGAGAAACCTCAGTTCTGGACAGCCAATGAAGCAGACGATATTATCACTACGTTGGTGAATAATATGGAAAGCCGCGGTTTCAAACGCACGCTAGACAAAGATAACGCCGACTTAGGTCTGCAAGTTTCTTACGTACAAAGTACTCAATATTTCGCTGACTACAACGATGGCTACAACTACCCGTACTGGTGGTGGAACTATCCGGGATATTGGAGTCCGGGTTACTGGGGACCGGGTTGGGGAAATTGGTATTACCCGTATCCTGTAGTGTATAGCTATAGTGTAGGTTCCTTGTTGACTGAGTTAGTGGATTTGGATGCTCCTGCCGCTTCTAAGGCAGACGCTAAACTTCCGGTTCTTTGGACCGCTTACATGAGTGGCTTGTTGTCTGGTTCTGATAAATTCGACACTCAGCTAGCTGTTCGTGCTATCGAGCAAGCATTTGTACAATCTCCGTACGTAAAGAAATAATAATTCGAATGATTAAAAGTTTGAGGTTCTATGAAAAAGATAAATAAATTAATCGCTTTACTCATCGTTTGTATGGCGATGCCTGCTCTGGCTGGCGCCCAGGTTTTGAAAAATGCGTATTTTAATGTAGACTGGCAGATCAACTCTCCGTTCGGTCAAGACTTCTCTAAGAAGACTAGCGGTTGGGGTGCTCACGCTGAGGGTGGTTACTATGTGATTCCTAATTTCGCTATAGGTGCGTTCATCTCTTATCATACAAATAATGAGTATGTAGACCGCCAGACGATTCCGGTAAACTCAACATCCGTAATCACTTCCGATCAACAGCATTCTATCTTCCAGTTGCCTTTTGGCGCAGCTTTCCGTTATAACTTCGCTCCGGAAGGACAATTCCAACCGTATGTTGGCGCTCAGTTAGGTGCTAGCTATAGTGAGATGTCTACCTACATGAACGTGTTGAAGGTTTACGATCGTAACTGGGGATTCTATGTAGCTCCCGAGATCGGTATGACCGTGTACTTCACACCTCAGAAACAGATCGGCGTACATATGGCCGCTTATTATAACTACGCTACCAACAAGGGGGATGTCCTCAGCTATCATATCGATGGTTTGAATAACTGGGGTATCCGCTTAGGTCTAGCGTTCTGATAGACAACGTTTGTTCTTTTAAGTGTTTTATGTAGTTTAGGGAAACGGAGGGCAGTGAATGTCTTCCGTTTCTTGCTTTTATAGGATCTGTAGTTTCACCCCGAATGAAAGGCTTAAATAATCTTTTGGCTTCAAGTAGCTGTTGCCGATAGCGTTTATTATATACAAATCGCAAGTGCTCAACTCATAGAAGAAGCTGATGGATTTATGCCAGCTACTATTTGGATTCAGTTTGAGCGTGATCCGCTCCCCGATAAAGATATGGTTACGGATGCGGGTGGAGAACCAATAATATCCCGGGGGATACTTATTCGGTTGCTTGGCCCAGAAATCCCGGTCAAATAGGAAATTTACGTAGATACCGCAACAAAGAGGCTCGAAAGATACTTTTTCTCCCAGATCGATATTCCAAGGAAAATAGTTTTGTTTCAAGGTGAAAGTCACGTTCGCGTGATCATTCGCGTTGCGGGGGACGATACCCAGCAACATATCCGTTTCCCAATGATTCCGGTAATAATTCCAACCGGTACCCACGGAGAGCATCGCCATGGAACCTGCGAATTGTACTTTCGTATAGCGGGGGATGACCCGTTGCCATGCGTTCTCGTACCGTTGCACTCGTTTCGTGTATTTATCCTCTTGCGCATGGAGTGTAAGGGGAAAGACACAAGTTAAGAGGAGAAGCTTAAAAATTGACCACTTCATACATATAATCGTCAGGGGTTAAGGTAAAAAGAAGATAACTTCGTTTGGCGATATTGGCGCAACCGTAGTAGATAATACCATCCTCAAACAAATCGGCTGCCGATACGCAATGGTTATGCGCATGCAAGCAGAACATTAAAGATGGTAATGTCTTGATATAAAGTTGGAACACGTCTTTCACGTTATTGTCGAACTGTTCGTTCCCGGGAGGGGCGTGCATGACTACGATCGTGCGTTTATTACGGGTACTATCCGCTATCTCATTCTTTAGGAAATTAAAATCGGGTACCGGATGGGAATAATCATACTCGATAGCGTTCGTATTGAGGCATACGAATTTCACGTCGCTCACGACAAACGAGAAGTTCTCATTCCCAAAGATTTTACGAAATACTTGGTCGCCATTACCGATCACGTCGTGATTACCGATCAACCCTACGTAAGGCACTTTTAGTTTGGACAAGATATCATCGTTCCACTCGAATTCCTTCTTTAAGCCGAACTCCGTATAATCTCCTCCATGGATAATGAAATCGATGCTATCTAATTGATTAACGTACTTGACGAAATCTTCCGTCTCGTTATAACTCCGCTGGGTATCGCCCATAAAAATAAAACGGATCGTGTCCTTCCCTTCGCAGACTTTCTCGATACGCTCGATATTGGTCGGGTTGATCTCCTGGGAAGTATCGGAATCCAGACGGCCGTCATACGGATGATAGTCGATTAAGTCGCAAGCCGTGAGGAGCGTAGCGGCAGAAAGCCATATGTATTTCTTTAAAAACATAGCATCCTAACTTTTTTATATGCAAAGTTAGGATGCTATCAGTACCAAAAAAGGTCATTTCTGAGCTTATACTGGTCTAAAATGTATATTCTATAAAGCGAATACTTGCTTTATTTCCGTGAAGTCAGATAATACGATATCGGCAGTCTCATTTCCTTTATAAGCGCTCCAACCAATACTTTTTAGCCAGATTGTCTGGCATCCGATCCGGGTGGCGGGGACGATATCCTTATCATAGGAATCACCTACGACAACAATCTCGTCGGCGGGAAATCCCAGTTTATCCACTCCTAATCGGAAGATCGCCGGGTCCGGCTTACGGATACCTACGACCGCCGATTCCACGATAGCGCCGAATAAATGATCCAAACCGAAATCTTTCAACACGGATTCTATGTTCCCATAGAAGTTCGATACCAATACCAATGGGTAACGTTCCGCTAATTGCTCCAGAATGGGGCGGGCGCTATCGATTGCCTTCCGGGCGTATTCGTAACACCAATCCGCTAATTGTTCCGGTAACTCCGGGGTAATCGCCTCGGCGGATAAATGCCCGTTCTCTTTCAGCCATTGGATTTGTAAATCGCTTTTCAAGCGCAACATATCCAGAAACGTATGATGAGGCTTCACGATCGGATTCTTTCCAAGCGTTCTTTCTCCATGTACATAGGCATCACGGAAAACCGCTTTGGATACGGGAACCTTCAAGGCCTCATACGCCATCCAGATCACCTCTGCCCAGTGCATGCCGTTACTGTCTATCGTTCCGCCGTAATCAAAGAGGATTCCTTTTACTTTGTCTAAATTGAACATAATCGAATGGGGTAAAAAAACGTTATAACTGTTTGCTGAAATCTTCACAAATATGCTCATGCTTTTTGATCATATAGAGCAACATCGAGTTTAATACGGTCAGCTCGAATACGAAATACAGCCAAGGCATGTCGATGAAAAGGCTGACAAACAAAGCGATCACCCGGGTATTGAATGATAGCATATTTGTATATTTCATTAATGGCAGGCTCTTTGTTCGAAAAGCCTTACGGAACCATTCCGGCGCTTGTCCGTTGTATTTCTCACGGATGATGTTCATCATGTGTTGGAATTTAGGTGTCCATGCTTCTTGACCTACCGTATAATTAATGTAGAAGGTCTCGAACAATTTATAGATAAAGTCATGTTTCCAACTCATCTTCTTATAATTCTCCTTCAATAGGGGAGAGTGGGAGAGCTCGCTACCCGATTTACCTTTCAAGAACAACAAGTGAATATTGCGATAATAATCCGCCATGGCCGCTTGCTTGCTATGGAAGAATCCCGTCGTAGCCGCCAATAGCCAGATCCATATTCCCCATTCCGGCGTGAGGCGTAAGCAGATTGCCGCGTAGATAGCGATAAACCAGAAATCGCCGGCGGCACCGTCCAAGATACGTCCCAAGGCACTTTTCTGTCCGGTCATACGGGCTAATTGTCCGTCTGCGCTATCATACGAGTTTGCCCAGATTAACAGTAACATGCCGATCACGTTGATAGCGAGGCTCTGGAAATAGAAACAGATACCTGCCGCTATGCCGATAAAGATGCTGGCGATCGTGATACTATTGGGCGATACCCCCAATTTATTAAAGAACAAAGCCCATTGGTAGCCAATAGGACGATAGAAATGAATATCGATAAACTCCTCGGTGTCCAAAGATTTTAAGGTTGACTCCAGACTGGGAGTAGACTTAGTCTCACTCATGATTGATTTTGTTAAAACGATTTAGATGTGTTCTCGCATAAGATCCCAGATACGACGTGCGATGTTTGGAGCCGCTTCTTCCCGGCAAGGGGCGAAACTAGGCCAATCGTTGAAATCGATAATCCGCATGACACCATCCTCGGAGACAATGCAATCTCCCCCGTAAATATGTATGTTCAATACCTCCGCAGCCTTGTGGCAAAGCAGACGAAGCTGCGCTTCGTCGAAGGGGATCCCCTTCGCTGTACCATTGATAACTTCTAAACCAAATTTACTATGATGCATGTTCGATGGATAGAACCAATAAAAGAAATCGGTTCCAGCTACCCCGTAAAATTTCACCAAATCGCCTACCAGATGCTCATTGATTACCGCCGACGGGATACCACGGATAGCGTATTCCTTCAATATGCTTTTCGCCTCTTCCGGGTTTCTTACGTAGGTGACGTCTTCCCGGTGGATGGCGTGGAAATCTCCCCGTTTGATCCAGCAATTAAAGAAACCGGCTTTCTCAAGGGCTTCTGTCGGATCCTCATCTGTCCGTAAGATTAAACTTTCCGGATGGGAGATATGATTGGATAATAGGAGGCGGGTCATTTTCTCACGGGTACAATTCTCGATCCCGTAACCCGAGTTCACCACGAAATAATTTTTATCCTCTAGTTCTTGCAGCTTATGGATGGACTTCCAGTCTCTTACCATATTAAAGATACCCTTTTCCTTCGGGTCTTGTAGCAGCAGATCCGATTCGATATATTCGTTTACATCGCATCCCAATTTTCGTAAATGCTGGGCTGTCAAGGCGAAGATCGCCGCGTCGTTGCCGATATGATTGGGGGAGAATTGATTTCCTCTGCGGATACCTGCTAAAGTTAATTTACTCATTGTTAGACAGTATTCTTTATGACTTTAAAAATGATTCGGCTTTCAAAATGTCATCGGCGTGATCCACGTCGATGATCTTGCTGAAAGGATAGGCCTTTAGCCTCAACCCCTCGGCGATGAGCTGCCGTTGATAATTGCGCATTCTCGACATTCCCTGCGAGATGGCGTTGTTCAATACACCCAGAGCCGGACGCCTCAAGCAATAGATACCTCCCGATATGTAACGGCAATCACCGTCTGCCTGATCTAGGAAATTCCGGACGTAAAGTTCGTTGTCTGTTTCTACATATAAGGGTTTCTCGTCATCAATAAAATCAGTGACGGCCATCAATCCGTCCAGTTTATCCTCTTGGATGAACTGTTGGATATAGCCGCTGAACTCTTCTTCCTTGAAGATCGTGTCTACAGTAGTTAAACAAATCTTATCACCATCCAGATAATGACTCAGCTCGTAGAAGCTGTGCATAGAGCTGGGGGTGGATTTTACCAACAGGTAAAAGGGTATAGGTAGTCGCAGGGCCTTCAGGTAATCCTGTACCTCGGTCATCTCCTCGTTTACGATGATACTGATAGAGGTAGCGTTATTTTTCAAAAAAACGTCTATCAACCGGTCTATCAAAGCGACACCGTTGAGTCTAACCAGAGGCTTTGGCCACTTAACACCTTCTTGCGCCAAGCGGGAGCCTTCGCCGGCGGCAATGATCGCGTAATCCATAACTTTTATTAGTTCAAATAATAATTTCGCAAAGTTACGAGATTTCTGAGATAGTTTTAGGCTATATCGTTGATATAATTGGTCAAAATTTCTATAAATTAGGACTATTTGACTAGAACAACAAAGACGTTATAAAGAGCTTGAATGTTTTTTTGAAAATAATTATCGTTTTATAGTTGCTAATTCAAATAGAATGCTTTCCTTTGTGCCATGAACAAAAGATAGTTTGTATAGCTCTTTTATCTTTTAGCATTTATTCATCAGCGATGATAATACTTTCTTTTAGAGATTGACTTCACCAACCATCCTTGTTTTATTATTAATTTTTATTTTTTTATATCATTTTCGTATGAATATTTACATTGGAAACCTGAATTATCGGGTAAGAGAATCAGACTTACAACAGATTCTGGAAGAGTATGGTGTTGTAGACTCAGTTAAAATCATTGTTGACCGTGACACAAAACGTTCTAAGGGCTTCGCTTTCGCTGAGATGCCTAACGCTGCAGAGGCTCAAAAAGCTATCGAGGAGTTGAACCAAGCTGAGTACGAAGGTCGTCAGATGGTTGTTAAAGAAGCTATCCCTAGACGTTAAATTTTAGAAGAAAGAAATTTTTAAAATAAGACGAAAAAGCGGGGAAACGAGGTGAAAACTTCCGTTTCCCCGCTTTCTTTTTTCAGTGTATTTTGTTTATGTTCGCGAGAAATTTTAAGAGTGATGAAGAATATAGGTGTTAGGAGTCTCATTGTGGGTCTTTGCTTGATGGGATTGGGGAGTTGGTCTCCCTCGCTGAAGGCGCAGATCGCGGATCGTGTCTATAAGACGGATTATCATATCGACCCGGAGAAGGCCCGGGAGTTGTCCGTGGAGTTGGATAATATTAGCTTCTTCAAGGATAACGAGTATACGGGTAAATTTACCAAGGGGTATTCGTTGCCGGGGCTTTGGGTACAAGGCAAAGCGGTTTATTATCCCTTGCGGAATATCAAGTTGGAGGCGGGTGTCCATATGTTGATCTATCATGGGGCGAATAAATATCCGAGCATGGCTTATCAGGATATCGCTTATTGGAAGGGAGACCAATACCAAAAAGGGGTACATGTGTTGCCCTATTTCCGGGCGCAGATGGCCCTCTCGGATCATGTGAACATCGTGCTGGGAAATATTTACGGCGCTTCCAACCATAATTTGATAGAGCCTCTTTATAATCCGGAGTTGAATTTGACCTGCGATCCCGAGGCGGGCTTGCAGTTGTTGTATGACTCGAAGGCTTTCGACTTGGATGTGTGGGTGAACTGGCAGAGCTTTATTTTCCGGGAGGATGTGCATCAAGAGGCGTTTACCGTCGGGATCTCTTCACGGCTAAAGTACAACGACCCGGCTTCCCGTTTCCATTTCTATACGCCGGTGCAAGGATTGGTGCAGCATAGGGGAGGCGAGATCGACACGATCTTCAACAATTCCGTGCAAACCTTGATGAATGGCGCGATCGGTGTCGGAGGTGTATGGAATACCGGACATCGTATTTTCAAGAACTTGAATGTGGAACTGGATGCTACCGGTTATTATCAGCAAGCGGGAGAGATATGGCCTTTTGACAGCGGATATGGCTTGTATGCCCGTGCTTCCGCCGATATCTATGATTTCCGGGTGAAAACGTCGTATTGGACCTGCAAGGATTTCATCTCTATGTTTGGTAGCCCGTTTTTCGGGGCGGCCTCGATGATTGATGAGGGGGTTACGTTCGACCGTCCGCAAATGATCTATCTGGGGGTGGAATATTCCCGGCAACTAGCGAAGGGTTTCTCGATAGGAGTAGATGTGGACGTTTTTCATCATCTCTCCGGAGATATGAATGATGCGGATGGAGTAAAACAACCGATGGGAAACGCCACGAGTTTTACGGCAGGGGTTTACATGCGTATCAATCCGTCTTTCTTGATTAAAAAATTCTGATCATTACCTTCATAGAAAAACACAGTAGTATTCGATTGTGAATACTACTGTGTTTTTCTATGAATACTATTGTGTTCAGCCGTGAATACAATAGTGTTTTTATTCAATTACTAAATCAATCTTTTTCAGTGTCTTATCGTCCGAGGAACCTCCATATAGGATTTGGTATTTACCCGGGCGAACCTCCATGGTCTGCGTATTGTCATTGAAGGATTGGAAAGCTTTCGGTTCCAATTGGATGCTAACCGGTTGTTCGCTGCCAGCCTTCACGTTCACACGTTTGAATGCTTTCATCGCTTTTAGCGGTCCGGCAGGATCGTTCGGGTTCTTGATGTAGATCTGAGCGACCTCGTCACCATCCATCTTGCCTGTATTGGCGATATCGAAGGAGAGGGTAACCGATTCGTTGGAAGCGATCTTATCTTTTGATAACTTGGCGTTCTTATAATCGAATGTCGTATAGCTCAAGCCATAACCGAACGGATAAAGCGGAGTCTGCGTCATGTAACGATAGGTACGGCCCTTCATGCTGTAATCTTGGAAGTCCGGAAGCTGGTCTACGGATTTATAGAACGTGATCGGCAAGCGTCCGGCCGGGTTATAGTCTCCGAATAAAACGTCGGCCACGGCTGTTCCACCTTCTTGTCCGCCATACCAAGCGTTCAAGATAGCGTTTACATGATCGTTCTCCCAGTTCAATGCCAATGCGCTACCCGTACATACCACGTATACTACAGGCTTTCCGGTGGCTACCAAGGCTTTGACCATTTCCTTCTGTACGGCCGGGATCTCGATATTCGTGCGGTCACCTTTCCGGAAACCTTCAGCGTCTACCGGCATTTCCTCACCTTCCAGACGTGGAGAGATACCACCTACGAATACGATGACATCAGCGTCTTTAACCTTGCTGGCCGTAGCTTGGAAATCTACGGGTGTGCGTACGCCTACCGTAAAGTTCAGGTCAGCGCTACCCGTGCGTTGCATATATTCGATCTTTATGGGATATTTCTCACCTTTCTTAGCGTTTAGCGTATAGAGTTTTTCCGCTCCATATTCGTTTTCCCATACCTCGGCGACTTTAGCCGTATCGATATACAGGCGGAATGCGTCGTTTCCGGATAGTTTGAACTCGACAGGACCATCTATCGGAGACTCGAATTCACCCGTAAAGCGAGCCGTGAAATTTGTCAAGTTCACGTTCGGGGCGAATTGGGTGTTACCTCCGGTGGTATAATGAAGCTCTTTCGCTAATCCCTTGTAGGCGGGGGTACCCTCGAACTCGGTATTGTTGAAGAATTCGGAGGCGAAACCCTGTCCCGCCGTGGAAGATACGTGGCTACCTAGGTCTGTCACGACAAAATCGGCGGTATGGTTGCAACCCAGCTCGTAGATAACCTCTGCGTTCGGGACTTTATTGCGGATACCTTCCACGATCGTAACGGTCTTGGTCGGGAAGCCGTTGTAGTTGGCCCATAGCATGGTAGAGTCCGCCGCGTTCGGTCCGACTACGGCGATCTTCTTGATATTCTTGTCCAGTGGAAGCATATTATTCTTGTTCTTCAACAAAACGATACTTTTACGTGCCATATCCAGTGCCTTGGCGATATGCTCCGGGCTCTCGACTACGCTGTAAGGTATCTTAGAATAAGGAACCCGCTCGTCCGGATCGAACATACCTAGCTCGAAGCGGCCTTTCAGTAGGCGGCGTAAGGATACGTCCAGATATTTCTCCGAGATCTTACCGTCGGCCAAGGCTTTGTTTAGCGCACGGTAGCTACCGCCACATTCTAGGTCGGTACCGTTCAATACGGCGTCGGCGGATGCGCTCTCAGCGTCCGGGTGCGTCTCATGACGAGGCGTATTCTTGTCTTTCCTCCAGAAATCATCGATAGCACCGCAATCGGACAGGATGATATTGTCGTATCCCCAACTGTTACGCAAGATATCGATCAATAATTTGTCGCTACTACAGCAAGGTTTACCCTCGAAACGATTGTAGGCGCACATTACCTCTTGTACATCGCCTTCCTTAACTAATGCCTCGAAAGCTGGAAGATACGTCTCGTACAAGTCACGAGGGGTAGCTTCTGCGTTGAATTCGTGGCGGTTCCATTCCGGGCCGCTGTGTACGGCGTAATGCTTGGCGCAAGCGTGTGTCTTATAATAATTAGGATCATCGCCTTGCAATCCGCGGGTTACGGCTACGCCCATCTTCTCGGTCAAGTAAGGGTCCTCGCCATAGGTTTCCATACCCCGTCCCCAGCGAGGGTCACGGAAGATATTGATATTCGGGGTCCAGAAAGTAAGACCTTTGTAACGGTCGTACTCCTTGTCTTTCTGGTATTGGTGGTATTTGGCACGGGCCTCGTCGCTGACCATCGTGAAGGTCTCGTGAACGGCGTTATCGTCGAAAGTAGCCGCCATGGCGATCGCTTGCGGGAATACGGTCGCACGTCCGGCACGAGCCACGCCGTGAAGAGCCTCGTTCCACCAGTCGTAAGTCGGGATTCCCAAACGCTCGATGGCGGGGGTTACGTTCATCATTTGGCCGATTTTCTCCTCCGGTGTCAGTCGGGATAGTAAGTCGTCGATACGTTCTTCCAAGGGAAGATCCGGATTCCGGAAAGGGTAATCTTGTTGTTTTTCACTACAAGAGGCGGTGAGTAGGAGGGTGATCATCGCTACTGTCAGTTGTTTCATTTTCATGTTATTAAATTTTAGATATTGTTTATCTTACATTATTACTTATTGTAAACTATTTTAAGATAGATCGTTATCTTTGATATTGATGGAGCAAAACTACGATTTTAGAAGCATTTTTTCAAACAGGAACACTTAAAATAGGTTACTTTAGTGGTTATTCATTTAAAAGCCCTATTTTTGCCGTAACAGATTAAAACACGAAAGAATGATGAAGAAGTATCTATTTTTGTTACTAATAGGGGCCGCTAGCCTGACGGCCTGCGGAGACGATGACGATCCCGTTGTTCCGGAATTGAATAAGCTAACGAAAGTTTCTTGTTATAAAGACGGAGCTTCAAGCCCGCTTTTTACCGCTGATATCAATTATATGAATGACGGGAAAATATCGAGTATATCTTTCCATGGAGATAAAGAGTTTCGTCTTTTCTCTTCTGACAACAAATATTTGATGATAGATATCTCTACCGGGGACGAACTAGGAGAATATATATTAAGTGGAAATGTGATCACGGCAAAGAACGTCTTGAGGAAAAATTCGTATGCGAGTAATGAGGTCTATGTGAGTGATGAATATAAGTATGGTTATTCCGGATCTAATCTGGTGTTGACCTCATGGGTAGCTCGTTGGCCGAAAGAAGACGGTCAAGGGTATGAGAGTGAGGATTACAGGGAATATGATAAGTTTTATTGGGAAAACGGGAATGTGGTAACTTTTTCTCGGAATCAGGATCGGATGGAGTATGAGTATAGTACGGTGGAGAGGCCTGAAAATTATCCTCTACGTGTGATCGGCTCTTTTGCTCCGGTTGATTTTGAAGCTGTGACTCCCTTGAACCTATTATATGGTGTTCAGAACCGGAATCTTCCGATCCGTGCCTACACCTATACGATCCCTAACCAGAGCGAGGTGAAAGCTGAGTACAAATACACCTATACCACCGTGGGAGATTATATAATGTGTATGACTATCGATGAGAATGACGGAGGAACCGCAAGCTCTTATAAGTATACTTTCGAGTATAATTTCGCCGTGAAGTAAGGAGACATGCCTTGTTTGGTTTAATTAACATACGCATATGCAGCATTTCCGCCCTAAAACGCATTTCTAATTTTATAGAATTAAAAGGTTGATTAGTTTAATTGATAAACTTAGAAAGGAAGTATTATGAACGGATTCTTTAATTTTAGGAAATTAGTTGTAGGTGTAATGGCGGCTACTTGTTTTATGGGGTTTCAATCTTGCTTGGACGATGATGATGATTATCCTTACAGTAAAGTGTTGCCGAATGCGTTGGTGACGGTTAAGCCGGTCGATGATGGTTCATATTTTCTTCAATTGGATGATAGCACGACCTTGTTGCCTGTCAATATGACCTCTTCTCCCTTCGGGCAGAAGGAGGTGAGAGCGTTGGTGAATTTTGACGAGACGAACGAGTCTAGCGGAATTTACAGCAAGGCCGTAAATATTAATTGGATCGACAGTATCCTTACAAAACCAATCGCTCCGGATTTGGGGGTGACTAGCAACGATTCGATCTATGGCTCTGACCCTGTGGAGATCGTGAACGATTGGGTTACCATCGCCGAGGACGGATATCTGACACTCCGTTTCAGGACGATCTGGGGAGACCGCAATAAGGCTCATTTTGTAAACCTACTGACAGGCAAGGACCCGGAGAATCCTTATGAGGTAGAGTTCCGCCATAATGCTTATGGCGATGTATATGGCGCATATGCGGATGGACTGGTCGCTTTTAAATTGGATAGCCTTCCGGATACGAATGGTAAGACGGTTAAGTTGAAATTAAAATGGAAGTCATTCGATGGCGATAAGTCTGTGGAATTCAATTATTGTTCACGCAAGTCTACTCCGGCAAAAGCATCCATAGCTGCCGAGAGAAGCGCCTTAAATTTGAAATAGGTCGGTTTGATCGTTTAAATAGATGGGGATTTGGCAGGGAGTGAATCTCTCTTGCTTTTTGAAAGTTCTTTCCTAGTGATAGGGAAGGACTTTTTTATGGATAGAAACAAAAAAGGACTCTAAGAAGAGTCCTTTTTATTCGTGGGCAGTGATGGATTCGAACCACCGAAGGCGAAAGCCAGCTGAGTTACAGTCAGCCCCATTTGGCCACTCTGGTAACTGCCCCCTTGTTCTTAATTGCAGTGCAAAGGTACGATTTATTTTGAAACCTGCAAGCGTTTAGGCAGAAAAATTTACCATTTTTATTGCGGTAACCGCTGCCTCGTCCCCTTTATTGCCATATCTACCTCCCGCACGATCCTCGGATTGCTGCATGGTGTCGGTAGTTAACAGGCCGAAAATGAAAGGGATATCGTACATTAAATTCAATTCTGTAATGCCTTGAGTAACGCCGGAACAAACGTAATCAAAATGTGGCGTGTCGCCTCTTACGACGCATCCCAGAACGATCACGGCGTCTAATTCTTTAGTCTCGGCCAATCTTTTGGCTCCAAAAGTCAGTTCAAAACTTCCCGGAACTCGTTTAACTACGATGTTTTCCGGTTTCACCCCGTGCTTTTCAAGCGTGTTGCAAGCACCTTCCAATAACTTCTCGGTAATGTTCTTGTTCCATTCCGCAACTACGATGCCGATGTTCATCTCTGAAGCATCGGGTACGCTGTTGAAATCGTACTCGGATAAATTCTGATAAGCTGTAGCCATACTTGTCTCTTTAAAAGAAGAGGATGCCTTGTTTGACCGAGACATCCTCTGTTATACTATATAATATACTGTTTATTTATTTTCCTGCCGAAGCACGGGTGATATACTTATCGATATCGGATGCCTCCATGGAAGTGTAATACTTATCCTTGATAGTCGTGTAAGCCTTTACAGCCTTGTCATACTCTTTCAAGTTCTCGTAAGCGATACCGGCCTTCTTCAAGTAAATCGGGCTGATTACCTCATTGTCGGCCTCCTTGGCGGCTTTCTCGAAATAGCTGATGCCTTCTTTCGTATTACCCATGTTCACGTAGCAATCACCGATCAAGCCTGTAACCGCCGGAGATACCATTTGGTCCTTTCCGCTGAAAGATTTCAATAAATCGATCGCTTTCTGCGTATCGCCCATCTTGTAGTAGCAGATACCTGCGTAAGCTTTCGCCAAGTTTCCGGCGTCCGTGCTTCCATATTGGTCGATGATAGCCTCGAAACCTTCATAGTCAGCTCCATTGCCGTTTAAAGCCAAGGCGAAAGAATCTCTGGCGAAGTATTGCTCACCCTTGAACATGGCGGCGGCGGCTTTTTTCTCCTGAGGAACTAAATAACCATGCTTGATTCCCAAAACAGCTCCAACAACGAGTGCGACAGCTATTATACCGTAAATAATCTTCTTTGAATTGTTTTCAATGAATTGCTCCGATTTGGAGACAATCTCTTCTACTTCTAACTCCTTGTTGGTGTCCTTTTCTTTAGTAGCCATAATGTGTTATAGTTATTTATTAATTTTATCGCTGATTTTAAGCCATACCATACGGTTGGCGATTCAAAGCGCAAAAGTAGTTTTTTTTGCTGATATAATCTATACTTAGAAGTATATTTTTTAATTTTGTACGATTAATACGGTTTAGATGATACTAAAGAAGCTTTCTGTTCTCAATTACAAAAATATACTTCAGTCCGAGGTTATTTTCTCGCCCAAGATGAATTGCTTTTTCGGCAATAACGGGATGGGGAAGACGAATCTATTGGATGCTATTCATTATCTCTCGTTTTGCAAGAGTCATGTCAATACGCCTGATAGCCAGATAATAAACAGTGATCAAGATCTTTGCGTGGTGCAGGGTAACTATGATTATGAGGGACGTGAGGAGGAGATTTTCTGTGCCATGCGGCGTAGGCAACGCAAACAGTTCAAACGGAATAAGAAGGAGTACGACAAGCTGTCCGAGCATATCGGCCTATTACCGTTGGTCATGGTCTCTCCGGCTGATGCCGACTTGATCCGAGGGGGGAGCGATGAGCGACGCCGTTTTTTGGACTTAATCATCTCGCAGCAGGACAAGCCTTATCTGCATGCGCTTATCCAATATAATAAAGCGTTGCTCCAACGGAATACGTTGCTGAAAGATCAGAGCATGGATGCCTCTCTTTATGAGGTATTGGAGATGCAGCTGGGTATGTACGGCCAAATCGTTTACGAGAAGCGGAAAAAACTGGTGGAGGATTTTACCCCGATCTTTAATGAGTACTACCAGACGATCTGCGGCTCTGCCGAGGAGGTAGGGCTACATTATATCTCGCAATTGGAGGAAACGGAGCTTGCCGGTAAATTGGCGATGAGCCGGGAACGGGATCGTATATTGGGCTATACCTCTTCCGGTATCCATAAGGATGAGCTGGAAATGACGTTGGGCGGGTACCTGATTCGCCGGGTTGGTTCGCAAGGACAGAATAAGACGTATCTGATCGCCTTGAAACTCGCTCAGTTCGCTTTCCTAAATAAACGGGGACAGACTACACCTATCTTGCTGTTGGATGATATTTTTGATAAGCTGGACGCTAGCCGTGTGGAGCAGATCATCAAACTGGTCAGCGAGAATGGCTTCGGGCAGATTTTTATTACGGATACGAACCGGAAGTATCTGGATGAGATCTTATTGGCTATGAATCATGACTATGCCCTCTTCCGTGTGGAACGTGGCGAGGTACAACCTATGGAGGAATAAGGATGCAGAGAAGAAATACACAGACATTGGGTGAGGTGCTTCGTGACTTTTTCGAGGATAATACCGAGTTGTACGAGAAAATGATGGAGATCCGGGTCCAACGTGCGTGGGGAGAAGTTTTAGGGCCTACGATCATGCAGTACACACGTAATATATATGTACGTGATAAGGTACTTCATGTCTCATTGACTTCCTCCGTACTTCGTAGCGAGTTGACGCTTTGCCGGGAACGGTTGGTGAAAAGCTTGAATGATTACGCGGGTGCCTCGGTCATTACCAATATCGTTTTTCATTGAGTGTGGCTTTACCATTCGCAATATTACTTACTGGGTCAAGTAACATATACTGCCCAGTCCCGGTAAGTATATATGGCTTGACCCAGTAAGTATATATTCTGCGGAGAGATCAATAGATGGTGTCTTCTGTTATTACGTAATCCATTTTCTTGTCGAGTGGCTCTACCGGGACTTGCGGTATCATCTGGAACCCGAAGCATATGCCAACCTTGGGAGCGTTGAGCGTGGAAAGAAGGCGGTCGTAGAATCCCCTTCCTCGTCCCATGCGGTTCTTGTCTTTATCAAAGGCGACTCCGGGCACGATAATCAAGTCGATCTCATTCTTTGGAACTTCTATGCCGTCCGCCTTGGGCTCTAATATCCCGAAAGGTCCGGGTTTTAGGGATTCCGGCCCTTCGTAAAGAAGCAATCTCAAATCATCACCGACGATCAAGGGCAACAGAAGCTTTTTCTTCCGGTACCATTTCTCGATAAAGCCGGCGGTCTGTACTTCTCCCGGTATGGCGTGATAAAGGGCGATACAAGAAGCTGCTTGGAACAGTTCCGTCTGTTCCAAGCGGTCCATGATCTTATCCGATAGCTCGCACAAGGTAATCCTCGAATATTCTTTCTTTCGAGAGGCCATATCTTTTCGTAGGGCCTGCTTGGCTGTGTAAGTCTCCATTCGCTGATTGTTTTAATAGTTCCGCATTCGGCACGGATTTTCCCTCTTGCAAGATCTTGATCGCACGTAATAAGGTAACGTCATCTTTTAGGAAAATGGGGTAGAAGCCCGCCTCGTCGAAGAAATTCCTTACGATATACGCTTGCAATTGGTTCTCGATTAACTTGCCGGATATATTAATTAATGTGGGACGTCTCTTGATGCCCTTGGTAGCAGCGAAGTTCACGAAATCGGAAAGGAGCGGTTGTTGCTGCAAGTAATTATATAATTCCTCCCAAGTCTTGAATGAGCCTAGTTTCTCCCGATGGCGGTCTGAGTACTCGAGCGCATACAGGTAAAGCACGCCGCTATTTACCACATTTGAGTAGTAAGAGGTAACGCCACTCGTATCACGAGGGATAAAGATATCTGGCATGATACCGCCCCCGCCGTATACGGTACGTCCGCCTACGGTCTGGTATTTTAAGGAATCATCCATCTTGATGCTATCGGCCGAGTCAAACTCGCCGTGCATATATCGGTTATAGATATCTTGGTCGTAAGCGTCCGTATTACCCATCTCATATTTCTTCTGGATGCAGCGACCGGACGGCGTGTAGTAACGGGCGATGGTCAATCGCATCTCTGAACCGTCGCTCAATGACATTTGAGTTTGTACCAGACCCTTGCCATACGTTCTTCGTCCGATAATCGTACCCCGGTCGTTATCTTGGATCGCTCCGGAGAATATCTCACTGGCGGAAGCCGAGATCTCATCGGTCAATACTACGATCGGGGCGTCTTTACAAGTTCCGGTTCCGTTCGCGTATACGTCGGAACGGGGGAACGACTTACCTTCCGTGTAGACGATCAAGCGTCCTTCCGGCATAAACTCGTTAATCATATTGATAGCGGCATCCATATATCCGCCGGTATTACCCCGTAAGTCGATCACGAAAGAGGTACAGCCCGCTTGTTTTAACTTGGCGATCGCCGTGATGAACTCATTATAAGTATTCCGGGCGAATTTGCTAACCTTGATGTAACCTATACCTTTAGCCGCTTCGTAAGAAACATCGACCGAATTAACAGGGACATCTCCACGGGTTACGTCAAAATAGAGCAACTCAGGAGAATTCCCTCGCTGTACGCCTAGTTTCACCGTACTGTTCTTTGCGCCCCGGAGTGTCTTCATGATCTCTCCTTGGTTCTTTTTCTTACCGGAGAAAATAGAATCATTGATCGAGATGATCCGATCGAAGGGCAGTAAACCTGCTTTCTCTGCGGGACCACCGCTAATTACGCTGATCACTAGGATCGTATCGGTTTGCATATTAAATGATACGCCAATACCACTGAAAGAACCTTCTAGCTCCTCATTCACCACGGAAGCGTCTTCGGCGGGGATATATACGGAGTGAGGGTCTAATTCACTGAATATTTTCGGGATCGTACTCTCTACCAGCTTAGACATGCTAACCGTGTCAACATATTGCTCGTCGATAATGTCCAAGATGGCATTTATCTTGTTACCGCTGGAGTAGGACCGTTTCTTTCCTTGACTGATAGATAAATAATGGTTCCCAATAAAGATACCTAAAGCGATACTAGCCGCGATGATAACCGGGAGCCATACGGTCAGTCTTTTGTTTTTATCCATAAAAACGTTTTATTTATTCGTTCAAATCTATATAATCTACTATGATACCGGCACGCTTCAATAATTCGCAGCCGTCCGCTATGCGATAATTCTCGGAATAGACCACTCGCTTGATCCCGGATTGTATGATTAATTTCGCGCATTCAATGCAAGGGGAGGAGGTCACATAAATGGTCGCTCCTTTACTGCTGTTCGATGAGGCTGCCACTTTTGTGATGGCGTTAGCCTCCGCATGTAGAACATAAGGCTTGGTGACATTGTTCTCGTCTTCGCAAACATTTTCAAAGCCGGCGGGTGTTCCATTATATCCGTCGGATATGATCATTTTATCTTTTACTAATAATGCGCCCACTTGGCGTCGTTTACAGTACGAATTCTCGGCCCAGATAGCGGCCATTCGCAGGTAACGTTTATCTAATTCGTGCTGTTTTTCTGTTTTCTCGCACATTTGTTTACTCTTTTGTCTTTTAATCCAGACACAAAGGTAGTGATTATTTAGATTTACCGGGCTTATCGCCCGGTAAATTATTACTTCTTAATACCATTACGGATTAATAAGGCGTCTATCGTTGGCTCTTGTCCACGGAAACGCTTGTATAACACGGCGGGATCTTCCGTACCACCTTTGGATAAGATATTGTCACGGAAAGATTTCGCGACCTCCTTGTTGAAGATTCCTTTCGATTTGAAAACGGAGAAAGCGTCGGCGTCTAATACCTCGGCCCATTTATATCCGTAATAGCCTGCCGCGTATCCTCCGGAGAAGATATGTCCGAAGCTTGTGCCCATCAAGGCTTCCGGTACTTCCGGCATGATTACGGTCGGAGCCCAAGCTTTTTTCTCGAATGCCGCTACGTCACCGTCGAAAGGTTGCTCCAACGTATGCCATGCCATATCCAGCAAGCCAAAGCTTAATTGGCGGCAGCAAAGGTAGCCAGCGTTGAAGTTTGAGGCGTTTACCAAGCTTTGTATCATCTCTTGCGGGATTTTCTCTCCGGTCTGGTAATGAACGGCGATCTGATCTAAGAACTCTTTTTCAGTCAACCAGTTCTCCATGATCTGGGAAGGTAATTCTACGAAATCACGATAAACGCTGGTTCCCGAAAGGCTGGAATATGTTCCTTGCGCTAGCATGCCGTGCAGGGAGTGCCCGAACTCATGCAAGAGTGTGTTCACCTCGTCGAAACTTAACAAAGAGGGCTTCGTGTCTGTCGGACGGGTAAAGTTCATCACGATAACGATCTGAGGACGGCTATCTTTTCCGTCTTTATCTTTGTATTGAGCCTTGATATTGTTCATCCAAGCGCCGGATTGTTTTCCGTCACGAGGGAAGAAGTCCGTGTAAAGGATCGCTAGGAACTTGCCATCAGCATCGTATACCTCGTAAGCGTCTACTTCCGGATGATAAACCGGGATTTTCTTGTTTTCCTTAAAGGTGATACCGTAGAGCTGGGTAGCTAATCCGAATACGCCTTTCTTTACGTTGCTCAACTCGAAATAAGGGCGAGTCATCTCGTCGTTTACCTTGAAGCGGATATCCCGTAACTTCTCGGAATAATAACTCCAGTCCCAAGGCATAACGGTGATATTCTCTTTCTCTGTACCTAACGCGAATCCTTCTACCGCATTGTATTCGTTGATCGCTATCGGTTTATAAGCTTCGAGTAACTGATTCAATAATTTGTATACGTTCGCTGAGTTTTTAGCCATTGTGTGTTCCAGCGCATATTCGGCGTAATTCTTGAATCCCATCAACTGGGCGATCTCTAGGCGGATATTAACGATCTTTTTGATAATGTCCTTATTGTCGAACTCATCCCCTTTATTTCCTACGCTCATGTATTCACGATACATTTTCTCTCGCAAATCACGCTTGTCGGAATAACGCATGAATGGAATGTAACTCGGAGCCGAGAGATTGAATAACCATCCGTTTTTATCTTTACTTTTGGCTAACATGGCCGCTGCGTCACGAGCACTTTCGGGTAAGCCGGATAGTTCGTTCTCGTCCGTTATTAGTAATTCGAACCGGTTTTTATCTTTCAAGGCGTTTTGATCGAACTGCAAGGTTAACATGCTTAGGTCCATACTTAGCTTGCGGTATTTTTCCTTGTCATCTTTATTTAACGTAGCCCCATTCGCTTTAAACGACTCGTAAAGGTCTTCCAGCAATTTAGCATCCTCGGTAGAAAGGTTCAGTTGTTCTTTTTTATCATAGATTGATTTGACCCGAGCAAGTAGCTTCTCATTTAAGAAGATGTTATTGGAGGTTTGGGATAACTTCGGGGAGACACGTTGCGAGATTTCCATCATCTCGTCGTTAGCCTCTGCCCCTAATACATTAAAAAAAACAGAAGAGACTGTTTCCAATAATTTGCCGCTACGTTCCAGAGCTACTACCGTATTCTCGAAAGTAGCCGGTTGCGGGTTATTGGCGATCTCTTGCACCTCTTTTTCCATTTGCTTGATTCCTTCGTCGAAAGCGGGCTCATAATGCTCGATCTTGATCTTATCGAAAGGAGGGGTCTCGAACGGTGTTTTAAACTTCCCGAAGAAAGGGTTATTTGCTGCGTGTGTCATTTGAATTGCGCTTAATAAAATTACTACATTATATAATAACTTCCTCATATTAAAAATTGTTTGAAAATTTCCGCAAAGGTAGGCATTTTAATCACAGGAACATTATAGGCATCTGTTTTTATATTCAGATTGATTTAAAATGAAAAATAGAACATTTCTTATGACTAAACCGAGGCTTGTTTTCGGGGGGCTGTACCTTGATTTTGAGCTTTGATGAATATGATAATAGGATTGATTTAACAAAAATTTATATGTTTGAAAACACTCCTTTAGAGCACCTTTCTTTTTAAAGTCTTGATCTATAAGTTTATCGTAGAAGAAGGATGCCTTTTTTTCTAAATAAATATAAAAGACAGTTTGTTTTTTTAGTTATTAAATAATACTTTTGATTCTCAGAAACGAAAATAATTTCATTTTGATATTAAAGAAAGTAACTTAAAACCCAAATACACATATGAGTTATCTTAAATTTGACAAAACAGTAATGATAAACCTGGAAGAGTCGCTGACTCGTGAGGTGCTTCGAACTAACCGTTTGGGAGCCTATCACTGCACTACTGTTGTTGATTGTAATACCAGGAAATACCACGGACTACTCGTTATGCCTGTGCCTGCGATTGATGATGACAACCATGTGTTACTGTCTTCTTTTGATGAGACGGTAATTCAACATGGTGCCGAATTTAATCTTGGGTTGCATAAATATGCAGGCGATAATTTCAGTCCCAAGGGACATAAGTACATCCGCGAGTATAGCTCAGAGACAGTACCTCGTACGCTTTACCGTGTAGGAGGTGTGATCTTCTCGAAAGAGAAAGTGTTTTCCATGTATGAGAATCGTATCATGATTAAGTATACGTTGGAAGATGCTCATTCCGCTACGACCTTACGTTTCCGTCCTTTCCTCGCTTTCCGTAGCGTGAAGAACTTAACGCAAGCCAATGGTAACGTGAACCAATCTTACGAGGAAGTCACAAACGGAATCAAGACATGTATGTATCCCGGTTATCCGGAACTGTATATGCAATTTAACAAGAAAGTTAAATTTGTGTATGAGCCGTATTGGTACAATGGCATCGAGTATCCGAAAGAACAAGAGAGGGGATATCCTTATCAGGAGGATTTGTATGTTCCCGGATATTTCGAGGTCCCTATCAAAAAAGGGGAGACTATTATTTTCAGCGCTGGCGATAGTGCAGTGGCAACTACCCGCTTGAAGGCACTGTATGAGAATGAGGTCGTAGCTCGTACGCCTCGTACTAGCTTCTTCAATTGCTTGAAGAATTCCGCTCAGCAATTTTATTTTCGTCCCAAGGAAGACGACGCTTATCTATTAGCGGGCTATCCATGGTTTAAAGTACGTGCGAGAGATTTGTTCGTAGCTCTTCCGGGTAGTACGTTGTCTATCGATGATCCGGTTCGTTTTGAGAAGATCATGCATACGGCGATGCCGGCGATGCGGGCGTATATGGCGAATGGGCGTTTCGATGCGGTAATTCGTGAGATCGAGCATCCGGATGTCTTTTTATGGGCGATCTGGTCGATCCAACAGTATGCTAAACATGAGGGCGTTGAAAAGGCACGTGAGCTATACGGCGATTTCGTGAAAGAAGTTATCGATTATATACGGGACCAGAAACATCCCGATATGAAATTGATGGAGAATGGTTTACTTTTCGCTAATGGAAAAGATAAGGCGATTACTTGGATGAATTCTACCGTAAACGGAAAACCTGTCGTAACTCGTTCCGGTTATATAGTGGAATTTAACGCTCTTTGGTATAATGCTCTTTGTTTCTATACAGAATTGATGGGGGGAGTACCTGTCGAGGGTATTGATCCGATTATCAAGTCGATGGATAAATCGTTCCCGGAAACCTTTGTGAACGGGTATAATTATTTGTTCGATTCCGTGAATGGTTCTACGGTAGATTGGAGCGTACGGCCTAATATGATTTTCGCTGTGGCATTGCCTTATTCCCCATTGACGAGGATGCAGAAACGTGCCGTAGTGGATATCGTGACGAAAGAGTTGCTTACCCCGAAGGGCTTGCGTTCCTTGAGTCCGAAGAGCGAAGGATATCGCCCGTATTATGTGGGGCCGCAATATGAACGAGATTTGGCTTATCACCAAGGTACTGCTTGGCCGTGGTTGTTAGGCGCCTATTTGGAAGCTTATTTGCGTGTATTCGGAAAGAGTGGCGTTGCTTTTGCTGAACGTATGTTGATAAGCTTGGAGGAGGAGATGTCATTACACTGTATCGGGACGATCCCGGAATTGTTTGATGGTAACCCACCGTTTACCGGACGTGGAGCTGTCTCTTTTGCGATGAATGTTGCGGCTATCCTCCGTGTTGTGGATTTGTTGAAGAAGTATAACGCCGAATAAAACTAAGTACCATTATGAAAGCATTAATGTTTGGATGGGAATTTCCTCCTCATATCTTGGGCGGTTTAGGAACGGCCAGTTTCGGTTTGACACGAGGCATGGCAATGCAGCCCGATATGGATATTACTTTTTGTATACCGAAGCCCTGGGGCGATGAAGACCAGAGCTTTCTAAAGATAGTGGGTGTCAACCAAGTTCCGATTGTTTGGAAGGATGTTGACCGTGAATATGTGCAGCAACGGGTTTCCAAAGCGGGAATGAACGCTGATCAGTATTATAAGTATCGGGATCATATTTATGCGGATTTCAGTTATCGCCATGTGAATGATTTAGGTTGCCTTGAGTTCTCCGGACGTTATCCGGATAACTTGCTGGAAGAGATTAATAACTATTCGATCGTAGCGGGCGTGATCGCTCGTACGGAAGAGTATGATATCATCCATGCGCACGACTGGTTAACTTATCCGGCGGGTATTCACGCTAAAAATGTGAGTGGTAAGCCTTTGGTCATCCATGTTCATGCTACGGATTACGATCGTAGTCGCGGTAATGTGAATCCGGATGTCTATGCGATTGAGAAGAATGGTATGGACAATGCAGACCATATCATAACGGTGAGTAATTTGACTCGTCAGACGGTGATCGAGAAATATCATCAAGATCCCGCTAAAGTAACGACCGTACATAATGCCGTAGAGCCTTTAAGTCCTGAGATTTTAGCGATCCCAGATAAAAAGGGTGTAAAGGATAAGGTTATTACATTCTTAGGTCGTATCACGATGCAGAAAGGGCCGGAATATTTCGTTGAGGCTGCCGCAAAGGTTTTGGCTAAGGCTCCTTATGCACGTTTCGTGATGGCTGGTAGTGGTGATATGATGGATCAAATGATTCGTTTGGCCGCAGCACGTAATATTTCAGATCGTTTCCACTTTACCGGATTTATGAAGGGCAAGCAGGTCTATGAGGTGTTGAAAGCCAGTGACGTATATGTGATGCCTTCGGTTTCTGAGCCTTTTGGTATCTCTCCGTTGGAAGCCATGCAATGTGGTGTACCCTCTATCATTTCTAAACAATCCGGTTGCGCCGAGATCTTGGATTATGCGATTAAGGTGGATTATTGGGATATTGAGGCGTTAGCGGATGCCATGTATTCTATTATTACTTATCCTGCCATGCATGAGTTCTTGAAAGTGGAAGGTAAGAAAGAGGTGGATAATATCAAATGGGAATATGCCGGACAAAAGGTTCGTCGTATTTACGACAATGTGATAGGTAACAAATAAATTAACGACAAGACAAAAATAAAACAAACAATATTATGAAAACGATCTGCTTTTATTTTCAAATACATCAGCCGTTCCGTTTAAAAAGATATCGCTTCTTCGATATAGGTAACGACCATTACTATTACGATGATTTCCAGAATGAGGAGATTATCCATCGTATAGCTGAACAATGTTACTTGCCGGCAAACCGGACTATTTTGGAGATGATTAAGACCAGTGGTGGTAAGTTTAAGGTAGCGTTCTCTATTTCCGGCGTAGCGTTGGAGCAGATGGAGATTTATACTCCGGAAGTGATCGATAGCTTTAAGGAATTGGCGGCTACGGGGAATGTGGAATTCTTGTCTGAGACTTATGCTCATTCTCTTTCTTCCTTGGGAGATCCGGAGGAGTTCAAGCATCAAGTAAAGAAACAAGAAGATAAGATCAAGACTTTATTCGGGGTTAAACCGAAAGTGTTCCGTAATACGGAGTTGATTTACTCGGATGATATTTCAGCTATGGTTTCAGAGATGGGCTATAAGGGAATGTTGACTGAGGGTGCTAAGCATATCTTAGGTTGGAAGAGTCCGAACTATATGTATTCTTCTTGCGTAGCTCCGAAGTTGAGCTTATTATTGAAGAATGACCGTTTCAGCGAGGATTTATCGAATCGTTTCAGTGATTATAGTTGGAATGAGTATCCTTTGACAGCCGATAAATATATGTCATGGATCGCTGCTACTCCGGATTCAGAGCAAATCATTAATTTGTTTATGAATTATGAGGTGCTGGGATCTTTGCATCCAGCTTCAACCGGTATTTTTGAGTTCTTCAAGGCTTTGCCTCGTTTTGCCGCAGATAAGGGTATTAGTTTCTCTACTCCATCGGAAGTATTTACATTGATCAAGCCGGTAGACTCTATCTCCGTTCCTTATCCGATCTCTTGGGTAGATGAGGAGAGAGATTGTAGTTCTTGGTTAGGAAATGTATTGCAGCAGGAAGCGTTCCGTAAGATTAACGAGATCGGTGAACGTGTTCGTTTGTCTCAGACTCGTCGTATCCGTCAGGACTGGTACTATCTGCAGAGCAGTGACCATTTCTATTATATGAGTACAAAGCATATGGGACAGGGAGGCTTTAGCCCTTACGATAATCCGTATGACGCATTTAATAACTATATGAATGTTCTTTCCGATTTCATTGTTCGTGTGAATGCGGAATTCCCGGAGAATATAGAGAATGAGGAATTGAATTCATTGCTTTCTACGATTAAGAATCAAGGAGAGGAAATCGAGAGTCTACAGAAAGAATTAGATAAATTAAAAAAGAAGGCGGCGAAGAAATAAGTCGTTAATTGATTTGACTAGACTATTTTTGGAGAGTGACGGGTCCTTTTAGGGACCCGTTATTTTTTGCCTTAGAGATACGGATATAAAAAAAGCGAGATGAAAAACATCTCGCTTTTTTTATTATATAGATTCTTTGCTATCTGACATATTTACATGATGTAATACCAATTTTCATCACCTCTTCATCCTTTCGTATCTTTACACCTGAGGGAGCTAGATAATTCGTGATGGCTGTTGTAACAACTGTACTTTGACCGTAACTGTTACCTGTGGTCGTTGTCCGTTGAACAGGGATAAGAAGTAAACTCAAATCTTTGTCCGGATTATTCTCCATCTGATATTTTAATAAATTGGCAAGATTCGGGAATGAGTACGTACGAGTAGTCGCATCGTAAGCCTTGGATAGAAACGAGGTTACATTATTGTCAATTTGACTACCCTCAAAGAAACTCTTTACAGAATCCTCCGGCAAGATCAATAAATAAGGAGGAGGAGCCAGCGCATATTGCCAATCTTCTTGCGGCATCGCTTTTAACTCGAGTGGTAAATTATTCACGATACGCTCTTTCATGATCGGAGTGATTTCCTTTGTCGGAAGAACAATGCGTGTACAAACGCCGGCAGGAGTCTTAAAGAATGCATAGCTGTCGTTCGGTTGTAGCAATTGACTCATATCCGTATTTTTGAAACGACTTAGCTGAATAACCTCTTTAGTGACGGAGAAAGCTTCCCACGTGGTTATTAAAGAGTCTTTTCCTGCTGTGCTTTTAACCGCATAATTATAATATATCTTAAGGACAGAGCTAGCCACGGACAATATATTACCACTACCGAAGGTAGTTGTTACATAAAGCCCCGGGAAAAACTCATTGAAAGTTTCTTGATTCTTGAATGTACCCGGATTATTAATCGTTTCATCATAAAATTTTTGTCCGAACTCAGTAGGCATTTTAATGCTTACATGAGGGCTGTAACCATCAGAGTTTCTAAGGGAGTCGGATATACTTGTGTTATAAGCAGTATAAGCTTGAGCACCCATTGACTCTTGCATATTGCAATATTGCTTAGGGTCAATATTTGTATAAAAATTCTTTTGTAATGGACTTGTAATTTTAAAGATCTCCGCACGCATAGGCGCCAAGGAGTCTCCTACCCATACACCGTTTTTATTGGAACCATTATAATATATATTGAATTCCACCGAATCAATTTTTCCCTCATAAGGTGTATGCGCAAATTGAAAATCACTCGGACAATAGAATTGGCACATATAATCCGATACAAGGTTACCATACAGCGGATCGTAGAGTTCACCCAACTGGGCGCTAGTAGACCTTGCGTAAATAGAATCTAATTGCACCGTAGTGGCTTGTATCTGGAACGTGTCCATATATACCGCAATTGTATCGTCGCCTGGCTGAATACTTGTTCCTATCGAACTAAAATCATCATTACACCCGGCCAAAATGCTAGCACCAAGGCCAAGTCCAAGTATTAAAAGCTTGATTTTCATTACTACATTTATTATTTCGTGTTAGAATCCAATACCACGTCGTAGAACTTATTGAACTCGTCCATATAAGTTTCCGGTGACTGATAGGGAAGGAAAGGAGTATCTTTCTTGGCAGAGATATAATCAAGGACTTCTTGATTGATCGTCTCGCTACCTTGGATTACACCATCAGCGAAATCAATCGCTAATTTGGTTAGGCCCACAAAACTTGTATCTGCCTTGATTAACTTCAAGTCAGCTTCTTTGGCTCCGTCCGCCTTCAGTTTTGTCGCGAAATCTTTGTTTAGCGGGTTCTTGAAGTCATCGTTGTAGATCGAATAAACGATTTTCGCGTTACGCAGGCACGGGTCATCGGCATACATTCTCTTGATGTAAAGAGCCGTTAACGCTGACATCCAGCCATGGCAATGGATTACATCAGGAATCCAACGCAATTTTTTTACGGTTTCCAATACTCCGCGTACATAGAAGATCGAACGATCGTCATTATCTTCATACTCATTTCCATTCTCATCGCTGACCGTGGATTTCCGTTGGAAGAAATCCTCGTTGTCAATAAAGTAAACCTGCATCCGGGCCGATTGAATGGATGCTACCTTAATGATCAGAGGATGGTCCGTGTCGTCAATAATAAGATTCATACCAGACAGACGGATAACCTCGTGCAACTGATTGCGGCGCTCGTTGATATTTCCGAATTTTGGCATGAATGTCCTGATTTCGCGACCACGCTCCTGAATTCCTTGCGGCAAATTTCTACATATTGTCGCGATCTCGGATTCGGGAAGGTAGGGAGTGATTTCTTGGGCTATAAACAAGATTTTTTTTGCATCCATTCTGTAAACTAGTTTTATAAAGACGCTACAAAGATACGAAAAATCTTTTATTTACGGTAATTATTTAGTTGCTTTGCACCGTCAATTAAGCATCTATCTGATGAAAATAGTAAATAGTATTAAAGATTTGAAGGCTTATCTTGCTGAGGCAAAGCAGGATAATAAGAAAATTGGCTTTGTTCCTACCATGGGAGCACTGCATAATGGACATCTTAGCTTGGTACAACATTGCGTGAAAAACAATGATGTATGTGTAGTCAGTGTTTTTGTAAATCCAACCCAATTTAATGACAAACACGACTTGGAAACGTATCCCCGTACGTTGGAGGCTGATTGTGCGTTATTAGAATCTGCCGGTTGTGACTATGTATTCGCTCCCTCTGTAGAAGAGATGTATCCGGAGCCAGATACCCGTACGTTTGATTTGGGAACGGTATCTGAGGTAATGGAAGGCGCTAAGCGTCCGGGGCATTTTAACGGTGTAGCGCAGGTAGTAAGTAAGTTGTTCTATATCGTAGAGCCGGATAACGCTTATTTCGGGGAAAAGGATTTCCAGCAGATCGCTGTGATCCGGGCGATGGTGAGACAATTGAATATCCCTGTAACGATCAATGCTTGTCCGATCGTTCGTGAAGGCGATGGCTTGGCCTTGAGTAGCCGGAATACCCGTTTGACACCGGAACAACGTCAAAAAGCTCCGTTAATTGCTCGTACGTTAAAAGAAAGTACTACCTTTGTGCCCGGAAAAAGCGTAGAAGAAGTGATTGACTATGTTGTCAATACGATTAATAGCGATCCTGTCATGGAAGTTGAGTACTACGAGATCGTAGATGGCAATACGTTAGAGTCTATCAAGAACTGGTCGGATACCGATTATCCGGTAGGTTGCATCACGGTATATTGCGGAGAGGTACGTTTGATCGACAATATCAAATACTAATTATAAGTCATACATGTTTATAGAGGTAGTAAAGTCAAAAATTCACCGGGTAACGGTAACGGAAGCTAACTTAAACTATATCGGTAGCATCACTATCGACGAGGATTTGTTGGACGCCGCTAATTTGATTGCGAACGAGAAGGTCTCGATCGTGAATAATAATAACGGAGAACGTTTTGAGACGTATATTATCAAGGGCGAACGTGGCTCGGGAGTGGTTTGCTTGAACGGAGCGGCTGCCCGTAAGGCTCAACCCGGAGATATTATTATCGTTATGTCGTATGCCATGATGGATTTCGAGGAGGCGAAAACATTCAAGCCTTCCGTGGTATTTCCCGATACGGCGACAAATAAGTTGATATAGCAGACGCTAGGCTTTGTAGAGATCTCTAATCATAAGAAAAGCTCGTCGGGATGCGGCGGGCTTTTTTTATCTTCATAAATTTAAGTAATGAGCGAGTTATGTACACGAACAGGAATATATGGAATGTTAGCTACCCGATCTTTTTGAGCTTGTTGGCGCAAAACGTGATAAACGTGACTGATACGGCTTTTCTAGGTAGGGTTGGTGAAGTCGAGTTGGGGGCTTCCGCTATGGGAGGACTTTATTATATCTGCGCTTTTACGATCGCCTTCGGTTTTAGTACGGGATCTCAAATCGTGATTGGCCGTAGAAACGGAGAGGGACGTTATGACCAGATAGGGCCTGTCATGATACAAGGCGTTTTCTTCCTATTGTCGCTGGCTGCTATATTGTTCTTGTTTTCTCGTTTTTTCGCGGGAGATGTGATGCGTGTATTGATTTCTTCGGACGCTATCTTGAATGCCACGGAGGAATTTTTGGATTGGCGTGTGTTTGGCTTCTTCTTCTCTTTCGTGAACGTGATGTTCCGGGCTCTTTTTATTGGTATTACCCGTACAAAGGTGTTGACATTGAACGCTGTCTTGATGGCAATGACGAATGTCTTACTGGATTATCTTTTGATTTTCGGACATGCCGGATTCCCAAAGATGGGCATTCAAGGGGCGGCTATCGCTTCCGTCATAGCCGAGGCGGTATCGATTCTCTTTTTCGTGGTTTACACGAGACTTACCGTAGATATACGTAAATATGCGCTTAACCAGATTCGTTCTTTCGATTTTGGCTTGTTGAAACGGGTGCTGGATATTTCCGTGTTCACGATGCTGCAATATTTCTTGTCTATCGCTACTTGGTTTATGTTCTTTATCGCTGTGGAGCATTTGGGGCAACGGGAGTTGGCGGTGGCGAATATCGTACGTAGTATTTACGTCGTGATGTTGATTCCCGTTAATTCCTTAGCGACCACGACAAACACGTTCGTGAGTAATAGTATCGGGGCGGGAGCGATCAATCAAGTTATGCCGACTATCAGGAAGATCTGTAAGTTATCGTTGGGCATTATGGTCGTGTTTGCCGCTATTGTCAGTTTGATGCCGGGATGGGTCGTGTCTGTTTATACGAATGACGCTTCATTAGTGGCGGCCTCGGTTCCATCCGTTTACGTGATTGTCGGTTCTTTATTGATCGGATCGGTAGCTAATGTGGCGTTCAACGGGGTGTCGGGTACGGGAAATACACGTTCTGCGCTTTTTATGGAAGCGGCGGTATTGATTCTGTATGTGCTTTTTGTATATGTCGCGGGGATGCGTTTGCGTTTGCCGGTAGCCGTATGCTTCTTGACAGAGGCTATTTACTATAGTGGATTGCTCGTCGCTAGCGTAATCTATTTAAAGAAAGCCTCTTGGCAAAATAAGAGAATATAAGTATATGAGGGGAAAAAAACACGTACGTCTTTTTTCGAAAACACGTACGTGAATTCTGAAAAACATGTACGTGTTTTTTTGAACTGTGAATATTGGGAAATTGTTCGTATTTTTGTATTGTAATCAAATAAGAAAGGTAACTCATGTCCACGAAGCAATGTGAAGATATGTTGGTAGGAAAAGGAGTACGGCCTACTGCCGCACGGATCCTTGTCTTGCAAAAATTATCAGAACGAACCAGCCCGGCTTCCCTGTTCGAATTGGAAGCGGAGTTGGAGACGTTGGATAAATCGACCATTTCCCGTTCATTGGCCTTGTTATTGGAACATCATGCGATCCATTCTTTCGAAGATGGTAGTGGCTCTATAAAATATGAGATATGCCAGAGCCGTTCGGAGACATGCCCAGTGGGTGATAGGCATATTCATTTTTTCTGCGAGGTATGCCGTAAAACCTCTTGTTTGAATAATATCAAGATCCCGGTCGCTCAATTGCCGGAAGGATATATAATGGATACCATTAATTATACGGTAAAGGGTGTTTGCCCATTGTGTAATAAGCGACGTTCTCAGAAACCCTGATAATTTGCAATCAAGTTGCAACTCCCTTCTCTTACCTTTGTACCGTAATCAAGAAGTAAATAATTAAAATAGACAAGATTATGAGTACAACATGTGGATGCGAACATTGCCATTCGCACGGAAGTTCCGGTTTATGGATGCCGACGGTTTCTTTCGTTTTGTTGGTTATAGGACTTATCGGGAAGTACTCGGGGATAAGTTGGTTTGCTGAGTCTTGGATAGAGGCCATTTGGTTTCTGGTCGCTTTTTTGCCGGTAGGACTTCCTGTTATGCGAGAAGCTTGGGAAGCGGCTTTGCGGAAAGACTTTTTTAGTGAGTTCTCGTTAATGGCGATCGCCTCGATCGGGGCGTTTTGTATTGGGGAGTATCCCGAGGCCGTAGCCGTGATGCTTTTCTATACGGTAGGAGAGAGGTTGCAACTTCTAGCCGTGAATAAAGCCTCGAAGAATATCAGTGACTTATTAGATGTCCGGCCGGAACGAACGGATGTATGGCGGACGGGTACATATATGAATGTATCTCCGAAGGATGTGAAAGTAGGCGAGCGGATCGAGGTGAAGCCCGGCGGACGTGTGCCTTTGGATGGCGTTTTATTGGAAGCCGAGGCACAGTTCGATACCTCGGCATTAACCGGGGAAAGTATGCCTCGTTCTATCCGTGAGGGTGAGGAGGTGCTTGCCGGAATGATCGTGCAGGGGCAGGCGGTACGTATACAAGTGAATCGGCCGTACGAGCAAAGTGCCTTGGCCCGTATTTTGGCTTTGGTGAAAGATGCCTCGGAGCGGAAAGCGCCGGCGGAATTGTTTATTCGGCGTTTCGCACGGATTTATACCCCAATCGTGATTCTTCTGTCGTTTCTAATCGTGTCGGTTCCTGCTTTGGTAGGGATGGTGACGCCTTCTTTCCAGTATGTTTTCTCGGATTGGTTATATAGGGGATTGGTTTTCTTGGTTATTTCTTGTCCTTGTGCCTTGGTTATAAGTGTTCCGCTCGGGTATTTCGGTGGTATAGGCGCCGCTTCTCGTGCCGGGATATTATTTAAGGGCGGTAATTATTTAGATGCGATCACACGGGTAAATACGGTAGCGTTCGATAAGACCGGTACATTGACTACCGGGCGTTTTGAGGTCACAACGGTGGAAAGCACGGAGATCCCGGTTTCTGATCTTTTGAGTATTTTGTTATCAGTAGAGCGGAAAAGTACCCATCCGGTAGCGCAGGCTGTAGTTCGCTATGCGGAAAAACAAGATAGCGTGCCGATGGAAATCACTGACATGCGGGAATTGGCAGGGCATGGTGTCGAGGCTATCGTGAACGGTCGGCAGGTGCTTGTCGGTAACATTCGTTTATTGGCCGAACGTGATATTCCTGTCCCGAAGGAATTATCCGATAGTGTTTCTACCGTGGTGGTTTGTGCGATCGATGGGAAATATGCGGGGCATCTTCTCCTTTCGGATACCTTGAAGAAGGATGCCGTGGATGCGATTCGTCGGTTAAAGGATTTGGATGTTAAAGATATTTGCTTGTTGTCCGGGGATAAGCAAGAGATCGTGAATCAATTCGCTGAGCGTTTGGGTGTCGATAAAGCGTATGGTAATCTGCTGCCGGAGGATAAAGCCGCTTATATAGAGCGATTAACGGCGGAGCCGGATAAGTCGGTTGCCTTTGTGGGCGATGGGATGAACGATGCGCCGGTACTGGCTTTAAGTGATGTCGGTATTGCGATGGGTGGATTGGGATCGGATGCGGCCATCGAGAGCGCGGACGTGGTTATCCAAACGGACCAGCCCTCTAAAGTAGCGGAAGCTATTTCTATCGGACGTGCTACCCGGAATATCGTCCGTCAGAATATCGTGGGATCTATTGGCGTGAAGGTGATAGTCCTTGTGGCGGGAGCCTTCGGTTTTGCCACGCTTTGGGAAGCTGTTTTCGCGGATGTAGGCGTATCTTTGCTGGCGGTTCTTAATTCGATCCGTATACTAAAACGTTGAGAAGTGAAGAATTTCGAGATCGCTTTCATCGCATACTCATCTCTTTTTCGTACCTTTGCCCCTTAATCCAGTAGAAAATAATATAAATACACATACGAATTATGTTTGAGAACTTAAGCGAAAGGTTAGACAGATCGTTTAAACTGTTGAAGGGCGAAGGCAAGATTACCGAGATCAATGTGGCGGAAACATTGAAGGATGTGCGTAAAGCGTTGTTGGATGCCGACGTCAATTATAAGGTTGCCAAGAGTTTTACGGATACGGTAAAAGAGAAGGCTTTAGGACAGAACGTGCTTACATCGGTTAAGCCTAGTCAGTTGATGGTTAAGATTGTTCACGATGAGTTGGCCAGCTTGATGGGAGGTACGGCAGTCGACGTGAATTTGCAGGGAAATCCCGCCATTATATTGATGTCCGGTTTGCAAGGTTCGGGTAAGACTACTTTCACTGGTAAACTAGCGTCTTTATTAAAGACCAAGAAAAATAAGAAACCATTATTAGCCGCTTGCGACGTGTATCGTCCGGCAGCTATCGAGCAGTTGCGTGTAGTCGGAGAGCAGGTAGGTGTTCCGGTATACATGGAATTGGAGAATAAGAATCCGGTGGAGATCGCTATGAACGCTATCCGCGAGGCACGGGCTAAAGGCAATGACGTCGTGATCGTGGATACCGCCGGTCGTTTGGCTATCGATGAGCAGATGATGAACGAGATCGCCGCTATCAAGAGCGCTATCCAGCCGGATGAGACCTTGTTCGTGGTAGATGCCATGACGGGTCAGGATGCTGTGAATACCGCAAGGGAATTTAATGAGCGGCTGAACTTCGACGGCGTCGTACTTACGAAGTTGGATGGTGATACCCGTGGTGGTGCCGCTTTGTCGATCCGTACGGTTGTTGATAAGCCGATTAAGTTTGTCGGTACGGGCGAGAAGATGGATGCCTTGGATATTTTCCACCCTGAACGTATGGCGGATCGAATCTTAGGCATGGGTGATATCGTGTCTTTGGTGGAACGTGCGCAAGAGCAATATGACGAGGAAGAAGCGAAACGTTTGCAGAAGAAGATCGCTAAGAACCAGTTCGATTTTAACGACTTTATCTCCCAGATCCAACAGATCAAGAAGATGGGTAACTTGAAAGAGTTGGCATCCATGATCCCGGGTGTAGGAAAGGCATTGAAAGATGTGGATATCGATGATAACGCGTTCAAGAGTATCGAGGCTATCATTTATTCGATGACTCCGGATGAGCGCAGCAACCCGGCTATCTTGAATGGCTCACGCCGTCAGCGTATCGCTAAAGGTAGCGGTACGAGCATCCAAGAGGTGAACAAGCTGATCAAGCAATTTGATGAGACCCGTAAGATGATGCGTATGCTTACTTCCGCGAAGTCGGGAAAGATGAAGCTACCTTCGATGAAGCCCTCGTTCAGACGTTAATTAACAGGAGACAATCAATAATATGGAAGAACAACATTATCAATTGCTGGATGGTAAGGCCGTTTCCGCTCAGATGAAGAAGGAGATGGCTGAGGAGGTAGCTCAGATCAAGGCTGCCGGAGGTAAGATCCCTCACTTGGCCGCTATTTTGGTGGGCCATGACGGTGGTAGCGAGACTTATGTGGCTAGTAAAGTCAAGACTTGTCAGGAGATTGGTTTTAAGTCTACCTTAATTCGCTTTGAGGAGGATGTTACGGAGGAAGAATTGCTTCGTAAGGTCGATGAGTTAAATAATGATCCGGATGTGGATGGTTTTATCGTACAGCTTCCGCTTCCGAAACATATATCCGAGCAGAAGGTGATCGAGGCGATCGATTATCGTAAAGATGTGGACGGTTTCCATCCGATTAACGTGGGACGTATGTCTATCGGTTTGCCTTGTTTCGTATCGGCTAAACCCGCCCGGGCCCTTACTAGCCACTTTGTTTTTGCTTTGTTTCGTGTCGCCTCCCCCTGCCGGTATCTTGGAATTATTGAAGCGTTATCATATAGAGACGCAAGGAAAGCATTGCGTGGTTTTGGGACGCAGCAATATTGTCGGCAAGCCGATGGCTACCTTGATGATGCAGAAATCTTATCCGGGCGATTGTACGGTGACCGTATGCCATAGCCGTTCTAAGAACTTGAAGGAGATGTGCCTGTCTGCTGATATTATTATCGTGGCTTTAGGTGTTCCTGAATTCTTGAAAGGGGATATGGTGAAGGAAGGCGCCGTGATCGTTGACGTGGGAACAACCCGTATGCCAAGCAGCGTAACCAAGAGCGGATTTAAGTTAACGGGAGATGTCTTGTTTAACGAGGTCGCTCCTAAATGTTCCTATATCACTCCGGTTCCGGGTGGCGTAGGGCCTATGACAATCATTTCTTTGATGCGTAACACATTGTTAGCGGGAAAGAAAGCGATCTATAAGTAAGTGGATGGATAAAAAAGTTCGCAAAAGGTTTGTGTAATCAGAATTTATACCTATCTTTGCGCCGTCTTAAAGGGGGAATCCTTTGAAAGGCGGATATGGTGAGAGTAGCTCAGTTGGTTAGAGCATCGGATTGTGGTTCCGAGGGTCGTGGGTTCGAGCCCCATCTTTCACCCTAGAATGAGAAAAGGATATGCCCTATTAGGGCATATCCTTTTTCTATTTCTTATAATGGGCATTGTAAGTCTTTTATGATGCCCATCATAAGGAGCTTACAATAGGCATTGTAAACTCCTTATAATAGCGATCGTGCTGACCTACTCTTCGGTATATAAACCTTCTCTTGATAATTGCTTATCCAGATTCGCTACACCGAGGGCTATGATAGCGGTAACAGTAGCCGTATGTTCTTGGTATTCGGGGATGTTCTTTGTGTATAAATCCCGTTCCGTATGCCAGATTTCGCCGTAATCAAAATCATATCCTTTGAAATCCTCTGTGGTGAAACCTAATGTGGGGACACCTTCGATGGCGAAAACTGATGCGTCTGTTCCCCCCATGCGTGTCGGGCGTTTACGGGGTTCACGAACTTTTACCTCGAAAGGATAGTCCGGACGGATTTTTTGGATGGGTTCGCTGATCTTCACGAAATCATCATACATGGCTTGAGGGACGGAGATACCGACAGGAGGTTCCGGACCACCGTCACGATTGAACAAATTAGCGATTTTGGGTAATTTATCCTTATGCGCTTTCACCCAAGCTTGTGCTCCTAATAAGCCAAATTCCTCACCGGCGAATCCGATAAATACGATCGTGCGCTTAGGCTTGGCTCCGGATTTGGCGATCATGCGAGCGGCTTCCATCATCGGTCCGATTCCAGTACCGCAATCGATGCCTCCGGTAGCCACGTCGAAAGCATCTAGGTGACCGCTGATAATAACATATTCGTCCGGGTATTTGCTGCCTTTGATAGACGCTACGACATTATGGTATTTAACCGGGCCTAATTTAAAATGATTACGAATATCGAACTCTAGTTCGAATGTACGTCTCTCTTTCACCATTTGTTCGATGATCGCGAATTGATGCTCGTCTAATTTGATATCTGGAAGTTCCGGCAGATTGTCGAAGTTCGTATTCGGGTCGTTCATCATTTTCCGGTCGTATAACGCACGGATAGGTACGGTGGAGGATTGGATAAAACCTAAAGCTCCGGCCTCGCACATTTCCTTATAATATAATCCGGGGAATTCTTTATAAGGCAACATCTCGTTTTTCTCCCCGTTTTCCCAGTTGCGGCGTCTTAGATCATTGTTTTTCTTCATGATCTCGTTGTTCTCTTTCTTGATCTCCGCACGGATGGAATCTCCCGAGGCGGAGCGGTCGATAGGCCAACCTACATTTTTCCCTGAGATAAGAACCCAAGCACCATTCAATCTTCCTTTGATTTGCTGGAACTCCTCGTCGTTACGAGGCTCCATCACCGCATGCCCACGTTGCACGCCTTTCGTTCCGGAAGTGTAGGAAGGGGTGGCGAAATGCAGGATCATTCCGTTGTCGCTCAACAAGCGTCCGAACCAAGGTCCTCGATTAAAGCCGACAGGGACGGTACCGGCCTCTTCTAATTGGACATCGAGTCCCCAACTCTTAAACTCACGCACCATCCACTCGGCGGCGTTCTCATAAGCGTCGGAACCGATTAAACGTCCGCCGAAGCGGTTCGTAAGAATATCCAGCTGATGCATCACTTGGTTATCGTTCTGACCCATCTCGATGATTTTTTTTACGGCAGCGTCCTGAGCTGGTACAGGAGAGACTGTCATGCAGGCTAATGCCGCACAAACAAGTAAGATTTTTCTCATAAAGTAGTGTTTATTTCATTGATATGACTGTTTGTTTTTTCAGTGTATGCAAATAAAGGAATAAATTTTGACTTATTGCAAATGAAATGGCAGTTTCTTTTATAACTTCGCGGCGTAAACAGGATGACGGATGAAAACGATGCGTAGCTTGAAGTGGTTAAGACCCCTCTTGGTGGTGCTCTTTATGAGTTACTACGTGGGTGGCACGGCCTTTACCCATACGCACCATTTCCTGACCTATAGTATCACTCACTCTCATCCCTATCTGCCGGGAGCCGATGGCTTGCCTCATCATGAGCATAGTACGGTAGCGTTCAATACGATTGAAGAGCTGACCGAATTGTGTATGGAGCTGATTCCGTACTTGCCTTTGGTTATGGCTTGGGCGCTTTTGATGGTAGTGCTCGTCTTTCTAAAGAAAGAGGTTGTCTTGCGTCTTGTGCGGCGTGGCGAATCCCGTGCGCCTCCCTCGTTTGGTATAGTAATTTGAATCAAGCATTAGAATCACTTTTTATACTAAACATTTTACGCATCTTATATGAAATCTATATTTTTACTATTGCTTCCAGCGATAGTACTATGCTCTTGCCATACCCAAAAGCAAGAGGATGAGTCTGCGCATGCCGTAACACTCAAAGGGGATATTATACATATCGGTTCCGAATCTCCTGTTTTATCCAAGTTGACAAAGGAAATGGTTAAACGGGAACCTTACCGTATGGAGTTTACCACCTCGGGGGTCGTACAGGCGATTCCTTCTAATTATGCGGAGGTGGCTTCACCGGTAAGCGGGCGAATTACGAAATCGTTCGTTCGCTTAGGGCAGAAAGTGGCCCCGGGTAGTCCGATCTTCGAGATTAGCGCTCCCGCTGTTTATGAGGCGGGGAAATCTTATTACCAAGCTCGCCAAGAGATGGAACTGGCTTTGAAAAGCTTGAATCGGGAGAAAGACTTGATGAAAAACAAGGTTGGTGTCCAAAAGGAATTGGAAGAGGCCGAGGTGAATTACGAGTTAAAGAAAAAAGACTATGAGAATATGGTAGCCGCATTGAAAGTCTTTCAGATTAATCCGGATGAAATGGCTTTGGGGCAACCATTGATCGTTCGCTCGCCTATAGCCGGTGAGGTCGTGAAAGATCGGATCGTAATCGGGCAATATATGAAAGAGGACGCCGAGCCTGTAGCTGTCATCGCCGATTTGAGCAAGGTATGGGTGGTCGCCCATGTAAAAGAGAAGGATTTGAGTTTAATACAGGCTTTGGATGAGGTGGAAATCCGGTTGGTAGCCATGCCGGATAAACCGATATCGGGAAAGATTTATCACATCAGCGAGATGCTGGACCCCGATACCCGTTCGGTGGAGGTCTTGATCGAGTGCGATAACAGTACCCGTTTGATGAAACCGGAGATGTACGGTACGGTCAAGTTGAGCGACCGTGAGGCGGAGGTGATTCGTATACCTACTTCCGCTATCTTGCAGGAAGAGGAGAATATGTACGTATTGGTGGAATTGGGGAATAACGATTACCGGAAACAAAAGATCGAGACCGGCCTTACTGAAGATGGCAAGACGGTGGTTTTATCCGGCTTGAACGTAGGTGACGAGATCGTAGCTACGGGAGCGTTTTATTTACTTGACGCACGCTAACGGATTATGAAAAGGATTATTTACTTGGCGATACATCGGCGAGGACTGATGTTCGTGTTATTTCTGTTCTTAGCGATCGTTGGTTATTATTCTTGGACGCGGTTGGCGATAGATGCTTATCCGGATATCGCCGATACCACCGTGCAAGTCGTGACGCAGGTTCCCGGATTGGCCGCCGAGGAGATCGAGCAACAAATCAGTATTCCGATCGAACGGGCTATGAATGGTCTGCCGGGACTAAACGTAATGCGTAGCAAGAATACGTTTGGTTTATCTACGGTCGTATTGGTTTTTGATGATGGTATTGAGGATTATTGGGCCCGGCAACGTGTACAAGAGCGGTTGGTAGACGTGGAGCTTCCTTATAATGCGGTTCCCGGCTTAAATCCTTTGACTTCGCCGACGGGAGAGATCTTTCGTTATGTGGTGGAAAGTGACCGTTTGGACTTGAGGGAGTTGACCGATTTGCATAAATGGGTAATTATTCCGAGACTGAAACAGGTTACGGGTGTAGCGGATGTAAGTAATTACGGCGGTATCACTACCCAATATCAGATCGAGGTGAACCCTTATAAGATGGAGCAATATGACATTACCTTAGGGGATATTACGGAAAAGATAGAGAAGAATAACGTGAACGCCGGTGGTAGTATGTTAAGCCGGGGGGATTTGAGTTATGTGATCCGTGGAATCGGTCTGGTTAAGGACTTGGAAGACTTGGGGCATATCGTGATCAAGACCGTGAATGGTGTCCCGGTCTACTTGAATGATATCGGTAAACTGAAATACGGAAACTTGGAGCGTAAGGGCGTTTTAGGTTTTACGGACGATACCCGTGATTATTCCGATGGCGTGGAAGGCATCGTGCAAATGCTCAGGGGGGAGAATCCGTCCCGGGTGTTGGATGATGTGCATAAGGCGGTAGACGAACTAAATAACGAGACACTTCCCGAGGGAACCCGTATCCATCCGTTTATGGATCGTACGGATTTGGTTAATACGACCTTGCATACTGTATCGCATACGTTGTTCGAGGGGATGGTACTGGTTGTCTTAGTACTGATCTTATTCTTGGGGAGTTGGCGTGGCGCTTTGTTGGTGGCCTTAACCATTCCCTTGTCTCTATTGATTGCCTTTATCTTGATGCATGTTACGAATATTCCTGCGAACCTACTTTCCTTAGGCGCTATAGACTTCGGTATTTTGGTAGACGGAGCGATCGTGATGATGGAGACGGTCTTGAAGAAAAGGGAACGGCATCCGGATGAGGTATTGACGGAAGATTCGATCTTGCGCCGTACGACTGAGGTGGCTCGCCCGATCTTTTTCTCTACATTAATTATTATAACGGCCTATCTTCCTTTGTTCGCTTTTGAGCATATTGAGAAGAAATTGTTTACGCCGATGGCTTATACCGTAGGGTATGCTTTGCTGGGCGCTTTGTGCGTGGCCTTGTTCTTGATTCCGGGATTGGCCTTTTATGCGTATCGTAAGCCGGGAAAGATTTACCATAATCGTTGGTTGGAGAAACTTTCCACGGCTTATCATTCACAAATTGTCCGATTGATGGAGAAGCCAAGACGGGTTATTGTACCGTTACTGGCGATATTGCTGGGAGCGGGGATTTTAAGTTATACCGTAGGAAAAGACTTCTTGCCTCCGTTGGATGAGGGGGCGATCTGGATACAGGTACAGCTTCCTCCGGGTATTTCCATTGAGAAATCTAAGGAGATGGGGGCGGAGCTTCGGAAGACTTTGAAAGAGTTTAAGGAAGTCTCATATGTAATGACCCAAGTAGGTCGCGATGATGAGGGGGCGGAAGCGTTCTCACTCTCCCATGTGGAGTGTGGCGTGGGATTGAAGCCCTATAGTACATGGGAGTTCGGTAAGACGAAAGCGGATTTGATCGAGGAGATGGCAGCTAAGTTGGAGACTATGCCCGGCTACTCGGTCGGTTTTTCACAGCCGATCATCGATATGGTGATGGATCAGATCGCCGGGGCTCATAGTGATTTGGCGTTGAAGATCTATAGCGATGATATTACGGAAAGTCGCCATATCGCAGATCAAGTCGCTAATGTGTTGAAGGAAATACCGGGTGCTGCCGACGTAGCGGTAGATCAAGAGCCTCCGTTGCCGCAATTGCAGATTATCGCGGATCGTGCCCGTATCGCCCAGTATGGCTTGAACGTGTCGGATGTGGCCGATTTGATTGAGTTAGCGATCGGTGGAGCCTCTATTTCCCAGATATTTGTCGGAAGTAAAAGTTATGACGTGATTTGTCGTTTCGATGACGCTAGCCGCAATTCTCCCGAACGTATCGGTAATCTATTGTTGACTACCGGTTCCGGAACGAAGATTCCTCTTTCGCAAGTAGCGGAGATTAAGATGACAACCGGTGCCAGTACGATTACTCGTGAGATGAATAAGCGGCACTTGACGGTACGGGTTAATTTACGTGGCGTGGACTTGACAGCGTTCTTGAATAAGGCGAATGCGTTGATTGATAAAGAGGTGAAATACGATCATGATTCCGTGCATTTGAAATGGGCCGGACAGTTCGAGAACCAGCATCGTGCGTATGCCCGTTTGGGGGCTGTGGTTCCTTTGGCGTTGGGACTGATGCTGCTTCTGTTGTTTGCGGCTTGCGGTAAATTCCGGCAGGCGGCTTTGATGATGAGTGTCGTTCCCTTGGCTTTGTTTGGTGGTATGTTGGCGTTGAATGTGCGGGGAATGACATTGAATGTTTCCTCGGCGGTTGGTTTTATTGCCTTGGTCGGTGTCGCTATCCAAAATGGCGTGATCATGATTTCCCATATCAATAACTTACGTACAAGGGAACGAGATTTGAAAGATGCGGTGATAACGGGAACTAAGCACCGTTTCCGTCCGATCTTGATGACGGCTACGGTTGCGGTCTTGGGATTGCTTCCTGCCTCTGTTAGTACAGGTATCGGTTCGGACGTGCAGCGTCCCTTGGCTACGGTAATCGTTTACGGGCTTTTATTTGCTACGGTTATTACGCTTTATGTACTTCCCGCTTTATACTATATGATCGAGAAACATTATGAGGGGAAGGATTTGACGCCGGTATCGGAGGAAAAAGAGCTGCACGCTTAATCCGGAGGTGGAATTAAAAAGATATACTATGTTTAGATTAGAAGATATGAAGAAATATATAATCCTGTCGTTACTCTGCGGATGCTTATCCGTGAATGCCCAGACCATGGTTCCGCTTACGTATCGGCAATATATGGAGCGGGTTGCGGAAGGCAACCTTGAGTATGCGTCGGAGAAATTGAATGTGCCGGCCGCTAAGGCTGAGGTAACGGCGGCAAAGGTGTTTAACGATCCGAACCTTTCCGTGTCTTATTTCAATAATGAGAATAATTCCTTGCAAATGGGAGAAGGTGTTGAAGTAGAACTGAGCAAAACTTTCTCTTTTGGAAAACGGGGTGCGAATATCTCATTGGCACGTAGCGAGAGTGAGTTGACCGAGGCTTTGTTGGTCGATTATTTCCGGAATCTCCGGGCAGACGCTACGATTGCTTATATGGAAGCCTTGAAGCAACATGAGTTGTATAAAGTAAAGGAGAATGCCTATGAGAATATCCGGACATTGGCGGAGAGCGACAGTATCCGTTTCTCATTGGGGCAAATCCGTGAGGTGGATGCTACGCAGAGCCGGGTAGAGGCCGGGGTCTTACGAAACGAGTTGCTGCAAGCCGGAGCGGAATTAAAGAATGCTTTCTCGAACTTAAACTTCTTGACGGGGACTTTCAGTACGGATACTTTATTTCACCCAGAGGCTGAGTTACGTACGGAGCCTCGGGATTTTATCCTTGCCGACTTAATCACGGCGGCAAGCGAGGGGCGTACGGATTTGGTAGCTGCCTTAAAAAACAAGGAAGTGGCCGCTAGAGCCTTGAAAGTAGCTCGCCGGGAGCGGAATATGGATGTGGATTTGTCTATCGCCGTAAGCCGTAACGCCCGGGTTTATAATGAGGAAGCCCCGGCACCTCCTTTTACCGGAGTGACGGCAGGTATCGCTGTTCCTTTGAAATTCTCTAATTTCAATAAGGGAACGGTTCGTGCCGCTCGTTATCGGGAGCAACAGGCGGAAGCGCAATATAAGCAGGCTCTTTTGCAAGTACAGACGGAGGTGATGCAGGCATATCGTAATTATCAATCTTTCGCCGAGCAAGTTAATCATTATGAGGATGGGCTTTTAAGGCAAGCCCGTGAGGTGATGGATGGCAAGATTTACAGCTATAATAGGGGGGAAGTCTCTTTGTTGGAAGTCTTGGACGCCCAGCGTACTTACGATGAGGTACAAGCTCAGTATATCGAGACGCTGTTTAATTACAGCTCAGCCTTGGTCGAATTAGAACGTTCGGCGGGTATTTGGGATATTGAGATTTGATTTGCGCTATAATTCAGAAAAGTAAAACAAGGGATAAATTGTAAGACGCTTACATTTCTATCCCTTGTTATTTTATCTGAATAAATCCATCAGTTTATCCGGTGATTGCCTAGTATCGAATATCTGATATTTCAGTAAATGATTCTTCTGCATGTTTAGACCATTGGATTTCTTTTACCATGAAGCCAACTTTTTTTGTAGTTTTTTCTTCAGCGCTTTTTGCGTACAATAATCCCCATTGTTGAAATCTACTTCAGATTCAGCTATCTTACAAGTTAATTCAGCCTCGTCTGGTGCCCAAGGATAAAGACTCTCCTTTTGCTTGGCAAGGCATAGACGTTTTATATAGGTCTCCACTTTCGATAATCTTTCCTCATCCATGCCTTTTATCAAGTCATAGAGATATTCTTTCCGTAAATTTAATTCCATCGTTGTCATAACGATTTGTTTTTTAGGTTTCTTAAACTAGACAAAGATAGCGTATATATTTGGATATTATGTATTTTTGCATCTAAAAAATGAGCGCATGATATTCTACTTTACAGGGACAGGAAACTCCCGTTGGGTTGCGGAAGCGTTAGGAACGGCTTTCGATGAGCCGTTGGTTTCCATTGCCGATGCGTTGAATGAGGGTAAGGATGAGAATGTTTATCCATTGAGGGAGAGGGAGAAAGTGTTTTTTGTGTTTCCTGTCCATTCTTGGGGGCCGGCTGTATTGGTGTCCCGTTTTATTTCCCGGTTGATCCTGTCTGGATATAAAGGGCAAGAGGTTTATTTCGTCTGTACTTGTGGTGATGATTGTGGATATACGGATCGGATCATGCGGAGCACCTTGGCGAGACGGGGAATTACCTTAACCGGAGGATTCTCTATACAAATGCCGAACAATTATATCTTAATGCCCGGCTTCGACGTGGATAGTAAGGAGGTAGAGACTGAAAAACTGAAAAAAGCACCGGAACGTGTAGACGAGATCGTAGAGGCGATCCGGCAGAAGAAAAATCCCTCTTTGTATTGTGCGGGAAGTGCCCCTCTTTTGAAGAGCTATATGGTCTATCCGTTATTTACTCACTTTGCGATAGGCAGCAACCGATTTTATGCTACGGATACCTGTATCTCTTGCGGTATCTGTGCGAAGGTCTGTCCGACCGGTACGATTTCCCTGTCGGGTGACGGAAAACCGGAATGGGCTGATACTTGCGTTCAGTGCGTTGCCTGTATTCATCGTTGTCCGGTGCGTGCGATAGAATATGGGACGATCTCGTTGAAAAAGGGACGTTATCATCACCCAGAGTTTAAGTAATCAATAAATAGAATAGAGAAATGAAGCAATTTTGTATGATGGCGCTTGTCGGCCTTTTGGTGGTTGGTTGCCAAGAAGTTCCAAAAGGATATGTTATCAATGGTGAGGTAGAGAATATGCCCGACGGTAAAATTTACTTGAAGTCATTCCGTAATAAAATGTTCTTTGATGTGGATACGGCAGAGGTAAAAGACGGGAAATTCACCTTTAAGGGTGCGGTAGATCAGCCTTTACTATTCGGTTTGGCAACCGAGAGCATGAACTATCCGGTTCAACTTTTCTTGGAGAATACGGATATGAATGTCAAGATCGGGAATGACGGGGAGACCATCACCGTACGGAACTCGCCGGTGAATGATGTCTTTCAAGAAAATGCGGAGAAGGTATTTGAGGAAGGGTATGATATTGACAGTTTGATTTCGAAATATCCGAATTCTCCGGCGGCGGCGTTCTATCTATATCGTTATTTTACCTACCAATTATCTTTGGATGATTTGAAGGCGACTCGTGCGAAGATTTCCCCGGCATTGGCGAATAGTCCTTATGTGAAGGACTTGGACGGTATTATCAAGCAATTAGAACACGTACAGATCGGACAAGTCGCTCCGGAGTTCTCCTTGCCGGATACTGCAGGAGTTTCTGTGTCTTTGTCGGACTTTAGGGGAAAATATGTGTTATTGGATTTTTGGGCCTCTTGGTGTCCCCCGTGTCGCAAGGAAAACCCTAACGTGGTAAATGCCTTCCAGCAATATAAGGATAAGAACTTTACGATCGTAGGTATATCCTTGGACAAGGATAAGGCTAAATGGCAGAAAGCGATCGCAGACGATCATCTGACTTGGACTCACGTTTCCGACTTGAAATATTGGGATTCTGAGATCCCTGCTCTTTATGGGGTACGGGGTATTCCGGCAAATGTGTTATTGGATCCGAATGGGGTGATCATCGCCAAGAATATCACTGGAGAAGACTTACAGAATACCTTGAAGGAAGTGATTAAATAAGGATACGTTACTGCAAAGCCGTTGCAGTAGTATAAACAAAGGGAGTGTATTGGATTAAGCCTAATACACTCCCTTTTTTATGGATAAGTTATGACTTTTTTTTATTTAAGCGGAATAAGGGTAAAGCCCCAGTTGTATTCCCGGTTTGCGGGTAATGTATAAGCTGGTTCCGGACGTGAACCCCAGCTATCATAACCTGCTACACCTTGTTGTTTCAAGTCGACGCAAACCTCAACGAAGTCGCAAGGCGTGATATCGTTGATATGATGCTGGCGACGTAATACGTTCTTTGCTGCGGCTTCATCATGATTCGCTACTTGCTCTGGTGTGAAATTACTCCATTGACGGGATAGGCCAGTCGCTTCCTCGTCATCGAAATCCTCTATGGAATTACGCAAAGCGTTAAATCCAATCGTATTATCCGCTTGGATCAACAAGCCTTTCTTGCCGGTACTAAGTGATACCCAACGAGTGTCGGTATGATGACCGTTTTCCTGCGGGCGTACATATGGGAAATATAATTCCTCGGCTGTAGATTTATATAAGCCGACCATACTACCGGCGTTTCTATCCAAGTAGTTCTCAGCAGGTCCTCGTCCGAAATATTCCACTTGATTCATGCTTGCCGGTAAGCGGAAGCGAACACCGATACGGGGAACATTCAATTTGGAAGCCTCTTTACGGGCGGCGTCACGTCCCGGAGTGAAAGTTGCCGTGCGAGTAGATTCCGATACCTCGGTTTGGGCGGCATCCATATTCGTGGATGTGAAACGGGCGGCCACATTTACGGCTCCGCTTGGATAGATCGTATAATTAACAATGTATAGATTTCCTGCCGGCAATAAATAGTTCACGTTAACCACGGCGTTATTGCCATCCATAGTGACGGTAGCGTCTGTCACGTTGAAGTTCTTGCTGCTTTCCTTCCAGACTTGCAAGCGTTTTGGCATACCGTTTCCGTAATCGTTATCGGTCGGCGCACGCCAGAAGTTCGGTTGGATACCGAAACCCTCGCTGAAATATTCCGTACCATCTACTTTATAAGAAGTAACGATTCCTGTCTTCCTGTTAAACACGAAGTTTACCTTTGAGGAGGATGCCGATAAGTTATCTCCATTGGTTGAAACCGTTAATTTAGGGCCGCTGATCTTAAACGCCTTCTTGGGGCTTTCGATCGGTAAGCGGAATTGATCGCAAGCGATTTCGTGTCCGATAGGGATTAACGGCTCTTTTTCTACGGTCGTTACGTTGAAGTTTACGAAATATTCCGTACCGGCTTGTGGCTTTAAGTTGCCTATGGGAACCGTAAATTCCTTAGAAGCTTGGGGTTCTATGTCCAAAGAGACTTTACCGGAGCGTACAACTTTATTATTGGCTGTTACGCTATAGTGGACCATATATTTCTTTAGGTTCGTGAAATAAAAACGGTTCGTGATGCGGAATAAACCGTTCGCTAAATCGATCGCCTCAAACCCGATATTTTGATGGGCGTATTTAACCTCTGCCATAGCGGGATGCGGGGTACGATCCGGGTTTACTATACCGTTGCAAAGGAAGTTTCCGTCACTAGGGGCGTTTACTCCATAGTCACCACCATAGGTATAATATTCACGTCCATTCTTATCTTTTTCCAAGATACCTTGGTCCACCCAGTCCCAGATGAATCCGCCTTGCAGGTTCGGGTATTTATAGATAGCTTTCCATTGATCCCATAAGTTACCGGAAGAGTTTCCCATCGCATGTGAATACTCCGAAGGAGCTACCGGACGATCACTACCCTTACGCCCGATTTCCTCTAGCCATTCAGCGCTCGGGTATTGAGGTACGTACATATCCGTATTCCATTCCCAAAGGGCACGTTCGTAGTTCACCGGACGATTCATGCTATTTATTTCCTTGTCTTTCAGATATAAATAAGTTTGATAGAAGTTGTATCCGTTTCCAGCTTCGTTTCCGAGTGACCAGAAAGTAACGCTCGGATAATTCTTGTTTCGTTCGTACATATTCATCGTACGGTCCATATGCGGGATCAGCCATTCCGGATTATTACCCAAAGTGCCGCCTTTTTTCAGGCTGTAATACATACCGTGAGACTCGATATTCGCTTCATCGTAAACATACAATCCGTATTCGTCGCAGAGTTCATAGAATTTACGGTCTTGCGGATAGTGGCATAGGCGGACAGCGTTGATATTGTTTTGCTTCATCAGCTCGAAATCCTTACGCATGAGTTCCTCGGTTACGTAATGTCCGGTTTCCGGGTTATGCTCATGAATATTGACCCCCTTGAACTTAACCGGTTGTCCGTTGAATAATAAGACCGTATAAGGTTTTCCGTCTTCCGCTACTTGGTCAATTTGCTTCATCTCGAACCGGCGGAAACCAACATTGAATGGAACTACCTCGATTACCTTACCCTCTTCTTTTATCGTCATCAATAATTTGTATAGATTCGGATGCTCGGCACTCCAAGGGGCTACGTTCTTTAAATCATACTCGAAAGATGCTGTTTGAGGGGCTGCGGGACTTACCCATATATCATTAGCCTCGGAGGTCACAAGATTACCTTTTGCGTCCAAAAGCTCATATCCGACATTTAAGTTTTTTGTTTCTTGGGTATGATTCTTTAAGTCTACCGCCAGTTTGAAGATTCCATTCGTATACGTATCGTCCAAGGTTGAGACGACACGGAAATCTTGAATACTGGCCTTAGGTTGAGACCAAAGGAATACGTCACGTTCGATACCGCTCATTCTCCAGAAATCCTGACATTCCAAATAAGAACCGGTGCTCCAACGGAATATCTTTAATGTAAGCACATTCTTTCCGGGTTGCAGGTATCTATTGATCAGGAACTCGGCGGGATTTTTGGAATCCTCGCTATAACCCACTTCTTTCCCGTTTAAATATACGTAAAGGCCGGATTTAGCTCCGCCGATGTGTAAATAAATATCCCGGTTATCCCAATTTGCGGGTATCTCGATGTCCCTGCGGTATACGCCAACCGGATTCGCTTCCGGTAATAAAGGGGGTTGGGGATTTTTGGGTTTAAACTCGTAACCATGATTCGTATAAATGGCTACGCCATGTCCTTGTACTTCCCAGTTTCCGGGAACGGTTATATCATCCCATGAAGAGGTATTAACGGAAGGATCTGTGATATTTTGAGGAAGATCTTTGTAGGAGTCGACAAAGAAAAATTTCCAAGTACCGTTTAATAGGGAATAGTACGGGCTTTTCTCAAATCGAGAGGTGAGGGCGGTTTCTCGGTCCGCATAACTCATGAAGGAGCTTCTGGGTTTTTCCTTGTTTACGGCTACGACTTGAATGTCTTGCCAATAAGGTTTTACGGGTTGGGGTGAAGAACCGCCCGCATAAGCCATTCCGGAAATAAGGCAACCTAATGCTCCGGAAAGCATCATTTTTTTGATAGAGTTCATATTCATCGTATTTTATTTAGATTAGCACTGGGGAATTGAAAATTGAGAATTGAAAATTGAGAATTGAGAATTACGTAGAGTCACTTCTAATTTTCAATTCTCAATTCTCAATTTTCAATTATTTAGCTGCATAGTAAGAATATCCGTTAGCTACTTGCTGGAATGCTAAAATCCCAGATTGGCTTAACTCGACATTCATTTCTTTTCCGTCCGGTAGGTACATGACAACTTCGTCATTGCCATTGAATTTTAACAATTTTGTGCTTTCACCGTCAGCCTCTACATTCCAGCTTTGATCTGCTTCGTTGAAAACTAAGTCAAGCGCTTTCTCGTCGCCTTCCTTTTGGATATGGTATCCGTCAACTTTTGTTTCTACGGTATAAACACCGTCTTTACCATCGATTGTTTTAACGTTACCTACATCTGCTACAGGATTACTTCCGCTCCAAAATTCGATAGAGTTGATCACAAGGACATCAGCCAAAGCGGAAATCTCGTAAACCGGGACAATCCAGAAAGCAATGAACACTAGCTCATTAACAAACTTACTGTCGATGCTTCTATTCCACGTTAAAAGTTTGTTTGTTAAACCAAAAGATCCTATACAGGACGAAAATAGGATACTACTTGCCACCGTAGTCGCTAGTAATAAAGTTAAGCTTTTCTTTTTCATAATTTAATAATTAGTTATTACAAGGGACGAAGATAACAACTTTTTCATGATAAATAGTGGTTATAAAGGAATAAATGGAATAAGTGCCTTAATATTAATCAAGCTTCTATTAAGTACGTAGTTCTGGCGGAACTCCGTTTATTACTAATATACACTAACTTCATGTTTGAATTTCAAACCATATACCTCTTTGATGTCCATAGCTCCATACTAAAAAAGATTATGGTTGGAAAGATTGTTTATTAAATATTTTAATAACTAGGTGGTGTTGTTTTAGATTCGTATGCGAAAAATTAGTCTTTTTTGTTTTATAATTAAAAATAGTGCTATATTTGCTGCGTCTAATGATTATAAGTTCCGCCAGAACGATGAAGAAGCGCTTTCATGGTAGTTAACCGAGGATTTATAATTATACATTTAATGATTTAGAAGAGTGAATATTATAAGAAACGAGATCTAAAATAGTATGCCTTAAGTCTTATAATAGTAACAGCTATTTAATAAACAAAAAACGATTCTTATGTTGAAAATTGTAAGACCTGTCAGTTTTGTTCTATTGTCTGCAGCGTTTTGTTCCGGGGGTGTGGTTCATGCTTCTGATCGTGCGGCGATAACTCCGAGGGTAGGTATTTCCCAGCAAGAAGGTAGTTTGAAGGGAACGGTTAGTGACAGTTTTGGCCCTGTGGCCGGAGCGTCAATAGTTGTAAAAGGTACTACGAATGGTACTGTAACCGACATGAATGGTAATTTCGTGTTGGATGTGAAGAAAGGGGATGTGATCCAAGTATCCTTTATCGGTTATCTAACTCAAGAATTCAAATATAATGGAGAGCCTTCCATCAATGTGTCCTTGCAGGAAGATACCCAGAAATTAGATGAGGTGATCGTTGTCGGTTATGGTACGCAACAGAAGGCGAACTTGTCGGGAGCGGTAGCCCAATTGGATAGCAAGGAGTTGACAAGCCGTCCTATCTCCAACGTGTCTTCCGGTCTTCAAGGTATGATGCCGGGTGTAACCGTTACCTCAGGTCAAGGCCGTCCGGGACAGGATGGTAGTACGATCCGTATCCGTGGTGTCGGTACTTTGAACTCTGCCAGCCCATATATCTTGATCGATGGTATCGAGAGTGGCTCCATGAATGATATCGATCCGAATGATATTGAGAGTATTTCTGTATTGAAAGACGCTTCTTCCGCCGCTATTTACGGTTCGAAGGCTTCTAATGGTGTTATCTTGATCACGACAAAACGTGGTAAGACGGGTGCTCCTCGTATTTCTTATAACGGATATGTGGGTGCCTCGAAAGCTACTTCCATGATTGATCGTGTCAGCTCAGCCGATTACGCACGTTTGTGGAATCGTTTCGAGCCGGGACGTTATAGTGACGAGGACATCCGGATGTTTGAAGATGGCTCTGATCCTTACGGACATCCTAATACGGACTGGAATGATGAGGCTTATCGGACAGGTTTGTTGCATAAGCACAATGTTAGTATTACAGGAGGTGCGGAGAACGTGAAGTATATGGCTTCGGCCGGATATTTAGGGCAGACGGGTATCCTTCCTAACTCAGATCGTAAACAGTTTAACGGACGTACGAATCTGGATATGCAGTTGACGAAGAAACTGGCTGTTCGGATGAACATGTCTTTTATCAAGAATGACTTCTCGGATCCGAATGCTAGCTATTATGGTGGTTCTTCCGACCAGATTATCCGTCAATTGAATATTATTAGCCCGATGATCCCTGTCAAGGATAAGGATGGCAAATACGGACAAACTAACGATGGTAACCCTATCGCATGGTTGGATTCCGGGCAGACGGTGGATAATTGTAACCAGAATTTTACGGGGGCACTTTCTGTTGATTATGATATTATTGATGGGCTGAAGGCTACTGTGACGGGTGCCTACGTGAACGAGGACCAACGTCATACGGAGCGAGTCCTGAGCATACCGGATGATCCGGCATCTGCGTCTCGTACCACTTCCTTGGTTGAACGTTTCGTGAATTGGAAACGTTATAATTTCGATGCTTTGCTGAATTACAGCAAGAACTTTGGTCAGCATGGCTTGAAAGTGATGGTAGGTTATCATGCGGAGAAGTATGAGGTTAGCAAGAATCAGATGCAGAGGAATAATTTCCCGAGTAATAGCCTGAATGATATGGATGCCGGTGGGGCTTCTACACAAACAAATGATGGTTTGAGCCGAGAGCTTGCCATGCTTTCCTATTTTGGGCGTATTAATTATGATTTTGCGGGAAAATATTTATTAGAGGCAAACTTCCGTGCGGATGCTTCCTCTCGTTTTGCTCCGGGACATCGTTGGGGATATTTCCCTTCTTTCTCCGGTGCTTGGCGTATCAGCGAGGAGGAGTTTATGGAAAGTACGCATGATTGGTTGAGCAGTTTGAAGATTCGTGCTTCTTGGGGTATGTTAGGTAATCAAGACGCCTTAAATAAATCGAACCCTTGGGAGAACCAATATTATCCTTGGATGCAGACTTATAATTTGGATGGTAATTATCCTATAGGAGGCAACTTGACGACGGGATATTATCAGAAAGCCTATCGTATCGAGGATTTGTCATGGGAGAAATCTACGACTTGGGGTATTGGCTTGGATGCGGTTATTAATCATGTGACTTTCACGTTTGATTACTATGATCGCAAGACTACGGATATCATCATGGAGGTACCGGTCCCGACAGAGTTTGGCTTGGATCCTTATTTCGACAACGTGGGTTCTATGCGTAACCGAGGTGTCGAGGTACAGCTAGGTTATAACAATAAGTGGAATGACTGGTCATTGAATGTGATGGGAAATATGGCCTATAATAAGAACAAGATCGAGGATTTAGGAGGTGTAGACCGTATGACAAATCCTGATGACGGTGATTTGTGGCGTTTTGTTGGAAAGCCAATCGATTCTTACTATGTATATAAGGCTGATGGCTTTTTCCAATCTGACGCGGAGGCACAGCAATGGATGGATACCTATAAAGGAAAAGACGGCTACCCGTTCGGACAGGATTTCCAAGCCGGTGATTTACGTTATGTAGATACGAATGGAGATGGAAAGCTGGATGCGGATGACCGTGTATTGTCTAAGACTATCAATCCAGTTGTTACATTTGGTTTGAACTTGAATGTAGGCTATAAAGCATTTGACTTGACTTTGAACTTCACCGGTGCGGCTAATGTAGGCCGTGCGTTTACGAAAGAAGCGTTTGGTGAGTTCTCGGGTAGTGCCGGACATCCTTCTACTGCATGGCTGGATAGCTGGACACCGGAAAATACCAATGCAAGTATGCCGCGTGTAGCGGAGTCTAGAAAATCTCCGAGTGAGGCTTCTAACGTGATGTCTGATTTCTGGGTAATTAATACCAGTTACCTGCGTCTGAAGACATTGCAATTGGGATATACGCTTCCAAAGAGTGTGCTGAACGCTATCGGTTTGTCGAATGTACGTGTTTATTATTCTGCGGAGAATTTGTTTACGATAGATTCTATGCCATTGAACGTAGACCCGGAGACTGTTAGTTCCCGTTTGTCTAGCTACCCATTAGTGATGACAAATTCTTTTGGCGTAAATGTGACATTCTAATTAGTTAAGACCATTTAAATAGAAGATTTTATGAAACGATTATCAATATATATGTTGGCGGCTGGTATGGCTGCGTTATCTACTTCGTGTTCGGATTTTCTGGATACGGTGCCTAAGGATCAGTTGGCTCCCTCTACCACATGGCAGACAGAGGCGGATGCGAAGGGCTTCATAGTAGGCTGTTATAAGGATTTGCTAGATGGAAATACGTTGCTTTATCTGGATTGTGGCTCAGATATAGGCTATAATAATTTCCCTTGGGAAGGATTCCGCCCGTGGGGGGATGGGTCATTGTCTAGTTCTAATCCTGGGCAGATCCTTTATGATTACAAGTCGATTCGTAAGGCGAATACATTCTTGGAGAATGTAGACAAGGTGACGTTTTCCAGTGACGCTGTAAAAGCTAATTATGTGGCTCAAGCTAAAGCGATCCGTGCTTATAAGTATTTCTTGATGAATTGGTGGTATGGTGGTGTGCCTATTATTAGTTCTTATTCAAGTGCGGACGAGGCTAAAGTGGAACGCAATACGGAACAAGAGGTACGCGATTATATAGCTAAGGATTTAGACGAGGCCTTAGCTGGGATCGCAGAGGCTCCGGAGGCTCGTGGCTATATCGCTAAAGGTGCTGTTTTAGCTATCAAGATGCGTGAGGCTTTGTATTATGGTGATTGGCAAAAGGCAAAAGACGCAGCTAAGGCAATCATTGATTTGAAGCAGTATGAGTTGGATCCGGATTATACGAATCTTTTTAAGGTATCGGGAGTGGATTCTAAAGAGATAATCCTAGCGGATCAGAATATTGAGACGTTGGACGGATTGGGAACCATCGGGCAAATGTACAATAATGTAGACCAAGGCTGGTCTTCTATCGTCCCGACCCAGAATTTGGTGGATATGTATGAAATGTCTGATGGATTGACGAAAGAAGAGTCGAAGACTTATGACGCAAAGCATCCGTTCGCGAATCGCGACCCTCGTATGGCCATGACCATTTTATATCCGGGACGTGACTGGAGAGGTGATGTCTTGAATACTTTGGACGAGAAACTTCAAGATGGTACTGTCAACAAGAACTTCCCGACTTATACAGATAATGCTTCCAAGAGTGCTTTGACTTGGGCGAAATACTTGGATCCGATGGATCAATATGGAGATGTTTGGAGCTCGGGAGCTTGTCCGATCGTATTCCGTTATGCGGAGGTTCTATTGACGTATGCGGAGGCTGCGAATGAGTTGAGCGGTCCTTCTGATGAGATCTATGGTTATTTGAATCAGATCCGTCAGCGTGTAGGAATGCGGGAAGTGGATAAGGCTAAATATGGGACGAAGGAGAAACTTCGTGAATTGATCCGTCGTGAGCGTACGGTAGAGTTGGCCGGCGAAGGCTTGCGTCGTGCGGACATCGTCCGTTGGCAGGAAGATGGAAAGATGCTTGCCGAGAAAGTCCTGAATGGTGATTTGTTACGTGTTACAGGAACGATTAATTATGGGGAGTCTGAGCCTACTAAACGTGCGGAAATCACGGGTACGGCTGTTATTGAGACTCGTCAGTTCTCTTCTCGTAACCGTTACTTGCCGATTCCTCAAACAAGCATGGATAAGAATCCAAACTTGAAACAGAATCCGGGGTATTAGTTTCCTATGAGATGTTAGATAAAAAGGGGGGGAAGGCCGAGAGGTTCTCCCCTTTTTTAGTTACATTTGGCGAATATTGAGATTGTATGTCTCATGTGCTTAAGTATATAAATTGATTCCGTTATGAAAAAGAAACTGATAGTTTTTGCCTGCTTTCTTCTCGTATCCTTGTCTTGTTTGCCGCAGTTGCCTGTACGGTTGAACGAGCGTTCGGTGGTGCTAAATACGTCTACCGGGGCATTAAAAGGGAAGATGGTAACTCCCAATCAGGAGTCCGGTTATCCTGTGGTATTGATTATACCCGGTTCCGGCCCTACGGATATGGACGGGAACTCCGCCGCCTTGCCGGGTAAGAATAACTCCCTTAAATACTTGGCGGAAGGGCTAGCGGGAAAAGGTATCGCTTCCTTGCGGTATGACAAACGGGGTATCGCCTCCAGCGCCTCAGCGGGAAAGGATGAGTATTCCATGCGTTTCGAGGACGGGATCAAGGACGCACGAGGCTGGATCGATTATTTGAGCCGGGATAAACGTATTTCCGGAATCTATGTGTTGGGGCATAGCGAGGGAGCGTTGGTCGGTATGGCGGCTTCGGTGGATAACCCGAAAGTGAAAGGATACATTTCGGTGGCGGGTGCGGGGCGTCCGGCCTATGAGATCGTGGAGGAGCAAATGGAGGGTCAGCCGGAAGTGATCCGGGACATGGTAAAGTCGATAAATGCGTCCTTGAAGGAAGGGAAGCTCGTACCGGACGTGCCGATCGGCTTACAATCCTTGTTCCGTTCGTCGGTACAGCCTTATATGATCTCATGGTATACGTATAATCCGCAAGAAATCATCAAAAAATTAAAAGTGCCGGTGTTGATCTTACAAGGGGATAAGGATATGCAAGTATCCGTAAAAGATGCCGAACTATTGAAGCAAGCCCAGCCTTCGGCGGATTATCATTTGATTGGAAATATGAACCATCTGATGAAGACCTGCGATACGATGGACCAGCAGAGGCAAATGGCTACCTATACCGATCCCGCCCTTCCGTTGCATAAGGATGTGCTGATATTAATTGAAAAGTTTGTGAGTAAACCTTGAACTGTTGTATCTTTGCGGTCATAAATTAAAGAGACAGTATGATTTCGGTTGAAGGACTAACAGTTGAGTTTGGCGGTTTTACGCTTTTTGATGACATTTCATTTGTAGTAAACAAGAAGGATCGTATAGCCTTGGTAGGTAAGAACGGTGCGGGTAAATCGACGATGTTGAAGATATTCGCCGGTTTGCAATCACCCACTTCCGGAACTGTTAGCGTACCGAAAGATGTTACTATCGGGTATTTGCCCCAGCACATGCAATTAGTTGATACCCGTACGGTGCGGGAGGAGGCGGAATGCGCTTTCGAGCATATCCATGAGATGGAGGAGGAGATCAACCGCTTGAATACCCAATTGGCGGAGCGTACGGATTATGACTCCGAGAGCTATCAAAAGCTGATCGATCGTGTCACGTACCTATCCGAGCATTTCCAGATGATGGGAGGAAACAACTACCATGCGGAGTTGGAGCGTACATTGGTCGGATTAGGCTTTAGCCGTAGCGATTTCGACCGCCCGACGTCTGAGTTCAGCGGAGGCTGGCGTATGCGTATCGAGCTGGCAAAGCTCTTACTCCGGCAACCGGACGTGTTGTTGCTGGACGAGCCGACGAATCATCTGGATATAGAATCCATCCAATGGCTGGAGAACTTTATCGCTACCCGTGCCAACGCCGTGATCTTAGTCTCGCACGACCGTGCCTTTATTGATAATACGACTTTCCGCACCTTGGAGATCGAATTAGGCAAGGTCTACGATTATAAAGTGAAATATTCGGAGTACGTCGTACTTCGCCAAGAACGCCGTGAGCAGCAGCAGCGCGCTTATGAGAACCAACAAAAGAAATTGGCCGATACCGAGGCGTTTATCGAGCGTTTTCGTTATAAAGCCACGAAGTCCGTACAGGTACAATCCCGCATCAAGCAATTGGAGAAGGTGGAACGTATCGAGGTAGACGATGTGGATACAGCCATGCTGCGGCTGAAATTCCCGCCCGCTCCCCGTTCCGGCTCCTATCCGGTGATTTGTGAGGAGGTGGCGAAGCGTTATGGCGATCATCTGATCTTCGACCATGTGACCTTGACGATCAACCGGGGCGATAAAGTAGCTTTCGTCGGAAAGAACGGCGAGGGTAAATCTACCTTGGTGAAATGTATCATGGGAGAGATTGCCGATTTCACCGGAAAGCTCCAATTAGGTCATAACGTGAAGATCGGTTACTTCGCCCAGAACCAAGCGCAACTATTGAACGAGAATCTTACCGTTTTTGATACGATCGATTACGTAGCGCAAGGAGATATCCGCTTGAAGATACGGGATATCCTAGGCGCTTTCATGTTTGGTGGCGAGGCTTCCGATAAGAAGGTGAAAGTCCTGTCGGGTGGCGAGCGTACCCGTTTGGCGATGATCCGCTTGTTATTGGAACCAGTCAACCTGCTGATTCTCGATGAACCAACGAACCACTTGGATATGCGTTCGAAAGACGTGCTGAAAGATGCCTTGAAAGAATTCGACGGCACGGTGATCGTGGTTTCTCACGACCGTGAGTTCTTGGATGGCCTAGTCGATAAGGTCTATGAGTTCGGTAACCAGAAAGTCGTCGAGCACTTAGGCGGCATCTATAATTTCTTGGAGCATAAGAAAATGGATAGCTTGCGTGAATTGGAACGTTCTACCGGGACGAGCACTTCCACATCCGGTACCGGTGAGGCTCAGGTATCTCAAAACAAGCTCTCCTATGAGGCAAGGAAGGAACTGAGTAAAGCGATTAAGAAAGCGGAGAAAGCAGTTGCCGAGGCCGAGGCCCGTATCTCGGAGCTTGAGAATGGCATTGCCGTTATCGAGGCGAAGCTGGCTACGCCGGAAGGTGCCTCCGACGCTTCTCTCTACGGTGAATATTCTGCCCTAAAAAAAGAACTTTCCGATGCGATGGATCTATGGACCGAACGGACAATGGAGTTGGAAGAGCTGAATACACAGGATTCATGAAAAGGCTGCTAGTCAGTGAAAGACTGCTTATCTGATCTTTTTGATCCAAATACTCCTGTTTTCGTGACAAGCGCTTGCCGTTGATGACGCAAAATAGCGGAAGGGAGAGTACGAGAGCTGGCTTTTAAAGGGGAGAATATCCCTTTTCTCATGCGTGATAGGCTGCGTTGGGCTACGCCAGTACTGCCATCGGCCGATGCGTATGCCGCCGTTGGGCATCGTGACTACTCAAGAATAGGGTTATGACTACTCGTGAATAGGCATTCTTACCCTGCTAGAACCCTATTGTAACCCTATAAATGATACCAATCTTTCCCTTTGATATGAATTAGGATGAATTGATTTCGCTAGAATAAAAGGCTCTTTTTGGGTATAGAGTTGGCTATTAGTTGTTTGCTGAAATTTTCTTTCGGATTTGGAGGCGAGCAGTACTTAGGCCCGGAATATTCGGTTCTCCGGAGGTTCGGATTACAAAGTGTCATTTTGATTATTCCTTGAAAATAACCTTTAATAGCTTACTCGTTTTAAAAAGAAAGTCCTTAACTTTGCTATCCAAAAAAACGCGAAAGCTTAAAGCACATATCATGTTAACACAGATCATTAATGGAAAGATTCTTACCCCGCAAGGCTGGCTGAAAGACGGCTCGGTACTGATAAGCGACGGTAAGATTTTAGAAGTAACAAACTGCGACTTAGCGGTAGTAGGGGCAACCTTGATAGACGCCAAAGGTATGTATATCGTCCCCGGGGGTGTGGAAATTCACGTGCACGGAGGTGGAGGCCGTGATTTTATGGAAGGTACCGAGGAAGCTTTCCGTGCGGCGGTAGCCACGCACATGAAACACGGTACGACGAGTATCTTCCCCACCTTATCCTCTTCTACCATCCCGATGATCCGTGCCGCTGCCGAGACCACCGAGAAACTGATGGCCGAGAAAGATAGCCCGGTTCTGGGGCTTCACTTAGAAGGACATTATTTCAACATGAAAATGGCCGGTGGCCAAATCCCGGAGAACATCAAGAATCCCGATCCCGAGGAATATATCCCTCTGTTGGAGGAAACGCATTGCATCAAGCGCTGGGACGCCGCTCCGGAACTTCCGGGAGCGATGCAGTTCGGTAAATATATCACCTCGAAAGGCGTACTCGCCTCGGTAGGGCATACCCAAGCCGAGTTTGAGGATATCTTGACCGCTTATGAGGTAGGTTATACCCACGCCACCCATTTCTATAACGCCATGCCGGGCTTCCATAAACGCCGCGAGTATAAGTATGAGGGAACGGTGGAAAGCATCTATCTGCTCGATGATATGACCGTCGAGGTCGTTGCGGATGGTATCCATGTGCCGCCTACGATCCTTCGTCTGGTCTATAAGATAAAAGGTGTGGAACGCACTTGTCTGATCACGGATGCCTTGGCTTGCGCCGCTAGTGATAGCCAAGTAGCTTTCGATCCCCGTGTCATCATCGAGGATGGCGTGTGTAAGTTGGCCGACCGCTCGGCCTTGGCGGGTAGTGTCGCCACGATGGACCGCCTGATCCGTACGATGGTGCAGAAGGCCGAGATCCCTTTGGAGGATGCCGTGCGTATGGCCTCGGAGACTCCCGCCCGTATCATGGGCGTATCCGATCGCAAGGGAACCTTGCAGCGGGGCAAAGACGCCGATATCGTCTTGTTGGACCGTGACTTGAATGTCCGTGCGGTTTGGGCGATGGGTAAGTTGGTTGAAGGTACGAATAAACTATTCTAAACAAGAACGATTATGTTGACACAAATTATAAATGGCCATATCCTTACTCCGCAAGGTTGGATGAAGGATGGTTCCGTATTGATTAGCGATGGGAAGATCTTAGAGGTTACAAATAGCGATTTAGCGGTGATTGGCGCCAAGGTGGTGGATGCGAAAGGCATGTCTATCGTCCCGGGCTTTGTCGCCATGAATATCCATGGCGGTGGGGGCTTCGACTTCTCCGAATGTACGGAAGAGGCTTTTCATGGTGCGGTAGCTGCCCATCAGAAGCATGGGGCCACGACGATATTCCCTACCGTGCTGGCTCCGGAAATCGGGGTGATCGATAAGGCGGTGGCCGTATGCGAGGAGATGATGAGGAAAAAAGACGGCCCTATCTTGGGATTGCATATCGAGGGACCGTATCTGAATCCGAAGATGGCGGCGAGTTTATTTATCGATAAGGAGACTCCCGCCGACCCGAAAGAGTATAAAGAGATATTGGAACGTACGGATTGTATCAAGCGTTGGGATTCCAGCCCGGAGATACCGGGTACGCTTGAGTTCGCCCAATACTTGAAATCGAGGGGAATCCTATCCGCTATCTCGCATACGGAAGCGGAGTTTGATGATATTAAGACCGCTTACAATGCCGGTTTCACGCATGCGGCTCATTTCTATAACGCTATGCCCGGTTTCCATAAGCGTCGTGAATATAAGTACGAGGGAACGGTGGAAAGTGTTTTCTTGATGGACGATATGACGGTAGAGGTGATCGCTGACGGGCGTCATTTACCCTCTACGATTCTCCGATTGGTCTATAAGCTGAAAGGAGTGGAACGTACTTGCTTGGTTACGGATGCTCTTTCTTGCGCAGCCAACGAGGGTAAGCCGTTATCCGATCCCCGCATTATCATTGAGGATGGCGTATGCAAGTTGGCGGATCATTCCTCATTGGTGGGAAGTATCGCCACGATGGACGTACTGGTACGTACGATGGTGCAGAAGGCCGATATTCCTTTGGCCGACGCTGTCCGTATGGCTTCCGAGACTCCGGCCCGCCTGATGGGGGTAAGCGATCGCACCGGAACCTTGCAAAGAGGGAAGGACGCGGATATCGTGATCTTGGATCGTAAGTTGAATGTGCGTGCGGTATGGAGCATGGGAAACTTAGTTCCGGAGACAAATACATTGGTCTAAGCTCGTTAATAATATAAGGAAGGGACTGTCTTGGCTGGCTGGGACGGTTCTTTTTTATTTTTAGGCGATATAGATCAAACCTTTCGGCTAATAAATTTGTTCTATCAACGTATGGCGAAATCAGTACTTATTTCATATATTTGTGATTCAAGTAAGATTGTAATACTAAATCAATAATTAAACATGAAAACGAACCTTAGTTCTCAAATTACTCTGACGCGTATACCGTTGCGGTATTATCGCCCGGAAAATGCTTTCGAGCATTCAGTTTTAACTCGTTTGGAAAAGATTCCGACAAACATTTACGAATCGGCCGAGGAAGGTTCTTTCGCTATCGCTAAAGAGATAGCAACACAAATCCGTAAAAAACAAGATATTGGTAAGCCCTTCGTGATCGCTTTACCCGGCGGACGTTCTCCGCTAAGCGTTTACAAGGAGTTGATCCGTATGCATAAAGAGGAGAAATTAAGTTTCCGCAACGTGATTGCTTTCGTGGAATATGAGTTCTATCCATTGGCTAATCCCAGCGCCGGAAATCTGGCTCGCCTAAAAGAGGAGTTATTCGATCAGGTCGATATCGATCCTGCGAATATCTATTGCCCGGACGGAAGCATGCCGAAAGACGCTATCCTAGATTTCTGTCGCCAGTATGAGGAGACGATCCAATCCGTGGGAGGTATCGATTGCATGTTGCTAGGTATCGGTAACTCCAGCAATATCATGTTCAACGTGGGTGGAACGACGATCAGCTCGCGTACCCGTATGGTCTTGTTGGAAGGCGCTTCCCGCAAGGAGGCTGCCCGTACGTTCCCTTCGCAGGAGAATGTCCCGGCAGGTATCATCACGATGGGTATCTCTACGATGATGAACGCCCGCAGCGTGATCTTGATGGCTTGGGGCGAGGATAAGGCTAGCATTGTCGCTAAGACCGTTGAGGGCAAGGTTAGCGATGCCGTTCCTTCCAGCTATTTGCAGAATCATCCGAACGCCAAGGTCGTGATCGATCTTTCAGCCGCTTACGACTTGACTCGTATCAGCCATCCTTGGTTGGTGACTAGCTGCGAGTGGGATAATAAGTTGATCCGCCGTGCGATCGTTTGGTTGTGTCAGTTGACGGACAAACCGATCTTGAAATTGACAAACAAGGATTATAGCGAGCACGGATTGGGTGAGTTGTTAGCCCTGTATGGTTCGGCGTATAATGTAAATATCAAGATATTCAACGATATCCAGCATACGATTACCGGATGGCCGGGTGGTAAACCGAACGCCGACGATTCCAATCGTCCGGAGCGTGCTAACCCGTATCCGAAGAAAGTGATCGTATTCAGTCCGCACCCGGATGATGACGTGATCTCCATGGGCGGTACCTTGCGCCGTTTGTGCGACCAACATCATGATGTGCATGTGGCTTACGAGACTTCCGGTAATATTGCCGTAGGCGACGAGGAGGTAATCCGTTATTGCGAGTATTTGCGTGATGTATGTGAGAAATACTCTCCCGACTCGGCCGTGAAGGATAAAGCGAACGAGATCATCAACTACCTGCGTTACGAGAAGGTGGAGAACGGCGAGCCGGAGAGAAAGGATGTCCTCTTTATGAAAGGAACGATCCGTCGTGAGGAAGCCCGTCACGGTTGCCGCTACTCGGGCGTGAAGGACGATCATGTTCATTTCTTGGATCTTCCGTTCTACGAGACCGGTTTAGTGAAGAAGAATGATTTGGGTGAGGCCGATAAGGATATCGTGAAAGCCTTGTTGCTTGAGATCAAACCGGACGAGATGTTCGTGGCCGGTGACTTGGCAGACCCGCACGGAACTCATAAGGTTTGTCTGGATGCCGTACTGGCCGCTATCGACGAGGTGAAAGACGAGGAATGGATGAAGAACTGCCGTGTATGGATGTATCGCGGCGCATGGGCAGAATGGGAAATGGATCATATCGAGATGGCCGTACCTATCAGTCCGGAGGAGTTGCGCTTCAAACGTAACGCTATTTTGAAGCATCAATCGCAGGCCGAGAGCGCTCCGTATCTGGGTGACGACGAGCGTTTGTTCTGGCAGCGTGCCGAAGATCGCAACCGTGCTACTGCGGAGTTGTATCGTCAATTAGGTTTGGCTTCTTATGAGGCGATCGAGGCGTTTGTACAATATATCCCGTTGAGATAATATCTAGCGATAGAATAATATGAAAGCCCTATCTGATTAAGTTCGGATAGGGCTTTTTGTTTTTGTGTTATTTTTTCGTGTGGGCGTAAGTAGATCTGTTTCTATGATCGTATATAGATAAAGGAGAAGCCTTGAATTGTCTAATATAATACAAGAAATGTCCACATTGAGCATGAAAGACTATATTATTAAGAACCATGAGTTAGATAAATTTAAATTATTATATCTGGAGAATGCCCCCAGACTGATCTTTTATGCCTCGAAATATGTGGATAGCGATACGGCGGAAGATTTAGTGCATGATATATTCATCAAGATCTGGCAAAAGAAAGAGATTTATTCCGTGGAAGAAGGCTTGAAGACATACCTATTCCGTTCCGTTCAAAATGCTTGCCTCGATTACCTAAAGCATAAATCAATAGAAATGACTTATGCGGATGAGGTTGCTCGTAGACTAAAGATAGAGGAGATAGATTATTATAATCAGTCGGATGCGGCGGAGCTGGAGAAAGAGCGTCTGGACTCCGTTTACCGGGAAATAGCCAAGTTACCGGACAGATGCCGAGAGGTTTTTACGTTGGCTTATGTGGACGGGAAGAAATCAGTGGAGATCGCAGGAATGCTAAATATCTCTCAACGTACGGTAGAGGCGCAACTCTATAAAGGATTGAAGACCATACGGAATGTGTTGGCGCTTCTGGCACTGATTTTATTTTTTAGATGAAAATACGGTAGAATACGTAAGTAAAAAGAGGGAACCGGTCGTATATATTATAAATGAAACAGAAAATGGAATCTAATAATTCGATAGAAGAACTGATCATACGCTATTTGCAGAACGAGATTCAAGAGGATGAACTTCGGGTGTTGGATGCTTGGATTCATGAGAGTGACGCTAATAAAGCCCACTTCTTTGAGCTTAAGGGGCTTTTTGACACTCGGAAAGAAGTGGCGTTCTTGAACCATTATTCCGTGGAGCGTAGTTGGGAGCGAATGGCTGGAAAGCTGGATGCGATCTCTGGCGTATCTATGAAATCCAAGGTCCCTGGCAAACAGTTCTGGCTTTCATTCTTGAGATATGCGGCGATTATCGTAATCGCTATGGGAGTAGGTGTGGGTATGAATCAATGGATAAGCAATCGTTTATATGCCGGCGATACGGAATATAACGAGATCGTAGTGGAAAAAGGCGGACGTGCGAACACGCTATTGCTATCCGACGGCAGTAAGATCATACTCAATGCCTCCACCCGTTTTAAATACCCCACCTCTTTTAATGGAGATGAGCGTGTGGTTCATCTGGAGGGTGAGGCCTATTTCGAGGTTGCGAAGAATCATTCGAGACCTTTCATCGTAAAACTAAAGAACCAACAAATCACGGTACTTGGAACCTCATTCAATATACAGGCTTTCAACGATGATCGCTTTAGCGTCACCACCTTATTAAGTGGTAGTATCCTGTTGGAATCTTTTGACGCTCAAGGACGGAAAATGAGTAGCATGAAGTTAAAGCCGAATCAACAAGCCCGGTCGGATAACCGGACCGGCTCTATTTTCTTGTCAGAGACAGATGCCTCGATCTCGAACGCTTGGGTAGAAGGGAAATATCGTTTCAAGGATGAGGCCTTAGTTTCTATCGTAAAACGTCTGGAGAATTACTATGGGGTAAATATCCGCTTGTCTCATGACAGTCTGCGGAACATCCGCTACACGGGAACCTTCTCTTTGGATCAAGGTATACAAGAGGTGTTGGATATTATTAACTCGGAGAAACAATTCACTTTCATGAAAGACGGAAAAGATATTCTGATATCGGCGAGAAGCAAATAACAAAATAATAGATGTATAACCTTAAACATTGGAATTGCCTATGACAAATACTTGATCACAAAAAAAGAATCGGGACTGACACCACTCACCCCCGATCCTTATTCGTTCTTAATTTATGAATCACCTTTCTCGCCAGTCCGCTGAAACCGTGCGATTGAGGTAAGTCCTTAATAAAAAAACATTTACAAATTTATGGAAAAAGTTTGGAATAGTGATGATCTATTACCTAAAAAATTTAAATCAATCATGAAGATCACATTGCTTTTTTTAATACTGGGTATATTGCATGTCTCGGCGGATACCTATGCGCAAAAAGCTCAAGTTACGGTAGAAGTAAAGAGCGGGACGTTCTATGATGTCGTCTCGGAGATTGAGAAACAGACCGAGTTCATGTTTTTCTATAAGAGCGAGGATATCGATAATAGTAAGCAGGTGGATATACAGGTGAAGAATCGCCAAGTTACCGACGTGTTGAATGAGTTGTTGAAAAACACGAACTTGACCTACCGCATATCAGGTAAGCACATCACGATCTTGAAGAAAGACGCCGTACAGCAACAAAAGAAAAAGATCTCCGGTATCGTTACGGATCCGGATGGCATACCGGTTATCGGGGCCAATGTCGTGATTAAGGGTACGACGGTCGGTACGGTTACGGATCTGGATGGAAAGTTTAGCTTGGATGCGGCTAATAACGATATCCTGTCATTTTCCTATATCGGCTATGCGGAGCAAGAGATCGAGGTCGGGAATCGTACATTGTTTAACGTGAAGTTGGCCGAGGATTATAAAGCGCTTGAAGAGGTCGTTGTCGTTGGATATGGTACGATGTTGAAACGAAACTTGTCAACTTCAGTGGGTTCCGTAGACTCGGAGAAGTTATTGGAGCGTCCGAATGCCACGAACGTATTCCAAGGATTGGCCGGAAAGGTTGCGGGTGTTAATATCGCTTTGAATTCTGGTGCGCCGGGTGGTAGCCCTGCGATAAAGATCCGTGGTATCGGTTCTTTGAATTCTTCCAATACACCGCTATATGTGGTCGATGGTGTGGTTGGCGTGGATCCGGACCAGATTGATCCGAATATAGTTCAGTCTATCGATATCTTGAAAGACGCTACTTCCTCTTCTATTTATGGTGCGAGAGGTGCGAATGGTGTTGTGGTGATAACAACGAAGGAAGGTAAGAAAAATACAACGAATATCTCGTATAATACCGTTTTGTCTGCCGGAACGTTAGCTCGTAAAGTCGATGTCTTAAATGCGGAAGAGGCTTTGGATGTATTCAAGTGTGCTTATGAGGCTCAACCGGGACGTATCGCTCCCCATCTGGATCCGAGCAATATGTTTACGCATAAGAATGACCTGTTCAATCCGGACGGGACTCCGAAATATGATACGGACTGGCAGGATGCCGTAACCCGTACGGCTTTTTCTCATCAGCATTCACTTAGTTTCTCCGGAGGAAGTGATAAGCTGACCGCTGTGGCGAATGTAAGTTATAAAGATAATCAGGGTATTATGTTGGAGACTTATAAACGTCAGTTGAACGCTTTTATCAATGTAGGATGGGATTTGAAAGAATGGTTCCATTTACAGGCCATGTTGAATGTAGGATCTAGTAATGCCCGAAACTCGGAGAATGCGATCTCTCGGTATACATTGGAAGCATTGCCGTTCCTTCCTATCCAATATGAGGATGGTACCTATTCCCGTAAGGGGGATTATCCCGGTGCGGAAGATACGGAGAACCCCGTGAGGATTTTAAAGGAGCGTAAGAATATCGATAAGAATCAGTACACGTTGGCTAATGTGATCGGTACGTTTAAAATTACCTCTTGGCTAAAGTTAACGACTAGCTTCAGCCGTCAAGATGGTTCTTATATCAATTCATCTTATAACCCGAGTACCTTATTCGGCTATGGAGATACTCAAAAGGGTAAAGCGGAGAAAGCACATCGAAATACGATGTCGTGGACAAATGAGGACTACTTGACTTTTGATAAAAGCTGGAATAAGCATAACTTGAATGTCGTAGCGGGAGCTAGTTGGTATTACTCAAAAACAGAGAAAAGCGAGCTAGGGGCCGAGAATTTCTTCGATGATTATTTTGAGTATAATAATATGGGAGTCGGCACCGTACGTTCTAAGGTTGGCTCAGACTATACGGATAATAAGATGAATTCTTACTATGCCCGTATCAACTATAATTTTGACAATCGTTACTTATTGGGCGCTTCTTTCCGTGAGGATGGTTCTTCTCGTTTTGGCTTGAATAACCAATATGGTTTCTTTCCTTCATTCTCGGCCGCTTGGCGTGTATCCAATGAGAATTTCTTCGAGAACGCAAAAAAGGTGATTGATGATATGAAAGTCCGTTTGAGCTACGGTGGGTAACGCAGAAATCGGTGATTATGCGTCTATGGCACGTTATGAGAATAAACGCCTTCCTTTTGGCAAGGATATGACGACGATCGTTACGTTGAAAAGTATGGCAAATCCGGATTTACGCTGGGAGAAATCCAGACAACTTGACGCGGGTATCGATTTGAGTTTCTTTAATGGGCGTATCGAGTTTATGGCGGATTATTATCATAAGATTACGACTGATTTATTGTATGAGCTACAATTGCCTTCTAACTCAGGATATGAGAAGACTATGACAAATTTGGGTAAGATCCGTAATCAAGGTCTTGAGATGAGCTTGAATACACGCAATATCCAAAGCCGTGATTTCTTATGGACTACCTCTTGGAATTATACGATGAACCGCTCGATGGTACTGGATATAAATGATAATATTATCGGTAAGTGGGGAGGACGCATTGAAGAGGGACATCCTTTAAATGCTCTTTACGGCTATGTTCGCCTAGGTACATGGGGTACTGATGAGGCGGAAGAAGCCGCTAAGTATAATAAGAAACCCGGCGATATCAAGTATTGGGACAAGAATGGTAATGGAATGAAGGATGGCGAAGACCAAGACTATATCGGAAATGGCGCTCCTAAATTCGAGATGAATATGACAAATACATTCTCGTGGAAAGGCTTCACGTTTATGTTTGATTTGCAATGGGTATATGGTAATAAGTTGATTAACTTCACTCGCCAGTTGATGGGTAACCGTGTGACATTCTCCAATGCTTATGCGGACATTCCGGTGAACGCTTGGACGCCGGAAAACCAAAACACGATGGTGCCTAGCTTGCGCCTTCCGGGAGATGGATATGAGAATGACGTAGATTCTTGGAGTTGTGAGCCGGGTTCGTTCTTGCGTTTACGTAATATCGGCTTGAAATATGACTTTAGTTCCCGTATGCTTTCTGCCGCTCACATCAAGAGTTTATCCTTGGGATTCAATGTGGAGAATGCGTTCTTGATTACGAACTATTCTGGTAGTGATCCGGAGGTGACGAGTTATGATGCTGTATTTGAGCAAGGAGTGGATTTTTATACCTATCCCAAACCTCGTACGTATTCATTTACTTTAGGTGTTAATTTCTAATTGTTTAATCTTTACTTCGTAAAAAACTAAGATATGAAAAATAAAGCGCATGTATGGATGTGTGGCTTGCTTTCTGCGACAATGGCTTTTACATCCTGTACGAATTTTTTAGAGGAAGACCCGAAAACCTTCTTGAGTCCTTCTGAATATTATACGACAGAGAACCAGATAAAGGCGGCTGTGGATGGCACTTATGACAGGCTTGATGATCTGTTGAGTTCCGACCTCGAGATTGCTACAGTTCACCTTTTTAACTTGGAATATCTTGTAGGTACTAGTTATCGTCCTCGTGCGGCCGGTAATGAGCAGAACCAGTTCTTGTTGCTTTCCGGTTTGGAAGAGAGTAACGGCATTATTCGTAACTTCTGGAAGGCTACTTTCTTTCCTTTGGAAAATTGTAATAGCGTGATTCAAAATGTTTCCGCTACGGATATTATTAGCGAGAGCCAGAAAGCGAAGTATCTGGGAGAGGCTTATTTCTTGCGGGCATATTACTATTTCCAAGGGGTACAATTATTCGGGGATATCCCGTTGAAGACGGAACCTACGGTAGACTTGAATACGGTGAAGATCCCCAGGTCTCCTAAGGAAGATATTTATAACCAGATCGTGGAAGACTTGAAAAAGGCGGAGCAGTCCGGGCTGGATTGGAGTGATAAAACAGGCCATGTCTCTATGGGAGCGATCAAGACCCTTTTAGCTAAGGTTTATTTGACAATGGCAGGTTATCCGCTTCAAAAAGGAAATGAGTATTATCAATTGGCTTACGAGAAAGCCAAGGAGGTTATTGATAGTGGAGCCTTTAGCTTGTTCGCTGATTATAAGGATTTGCGTGCGTCAGAGAACGAAAATAGTGGTGAGCATATTTTTATGATCCAGCGTGAGGCGCAAGATGCCGGGGCTCCTTTCCATTTTGGCCTTTTGCCTTATCCGGAACAACCGATTTCCATTACTCCGGCTTATGGGGGTGGTTTGGCTCCTCGTAAAGAGTTTTATGAAAGTTATGATGACCAAGATATTCGTAAACGGAATGAGGAGTTTTTCTATACTTCTAAACCCAAATATGGTGATCCGGAGACAACGATTACTTTGGATGTTCCTTATTTATGCAAATATTGGGATGAGAATGCCGAATCTACAGGAAAGAGCGGGGCGAATATTCCGGTTTACCGTTATGCGGACGTTCTATTAATGTGTGCGGAGGCAAAAGCTACCTTGGATGGTGGATCTACTTCCGACGCTATAGCTGTGGATGCTTATTTCCAAGTTCGTCACCGTGCGTTGCCCAATGAGGCGAGACCGACTTCAATCACGGTTGATCAAGTATTGAAAGAACGTGCGTGGGAACTCTGTTATGAGTTTACAGGATGGTATGATATGTTGCGTACTCACCGTGCGTTTGATCCGGTTTCGAAGCAAATGGTTGATTTATTCGGCTATCAGGCGGTTAATCATACGTATCCGTTTAAAGAATCGGATTTGGTTTTCCCGGTACCTTTGCGTGAGAAAGAACTGAACCCTCTGCTTGGTGAGGATGTCGTTCGCTAAAAGTAAGCGGGCGATTCTCTAGACTAGAGGTGTGTGGAAGGATATTACTATCCGTAGTAATCCGGATTATTATCCATGATAAATACGATTACTATTGATAGTAATATTTTTTAACACGGTATATATTATTCATCACAGAAAATTAGAGAAGAGAGAAATAGAGATGAAAAGATATGTTTTGTTTGTCTGTTTGCTTTTATCAGGTCTTGCAGGAGTATATGCTCAGTCGATAGCTCCGTTTCAGAAAGGAGATCGGATCGCCTTCGTGGGAAACAGCATTACTTGCGGTGGGCATTATCATTCATATATCTGGCTGTATTATATGACCCGTTTCCCGGATCAACGCATCGATATCTTTAACGAGGGAGTAGGTGGGGATGTAGCCGAGATGATTTACCAGCGGTTGGATAAGGTTTTCGAACATGAGCCTACGGTGGTGACGCTATCTCTTGGCATGAACGATGTCGGCTATATGGATTTTCGGAAGCCGGGGGCGGATACGATCGCCCGGAACCGGGTAGAGAAAGCTTGCCGGGATTATGCCCTTATCGAGGAGGTCTATAAGAAGTATCCGGAGGTGAGGAAAATCTTGATCGGAAGCTCTCCTTATGACGAGACTTCTCGTTTCAATAAGGTCGCTTTCCCGGGGAAGAATACGCCAATCTTGGAGATCGTGGATTTCCTGAATGCCCGGGCCCGGGAGAATCAATGGGGATTCGTGGATTTTAACCGCCCGATGGTAGCGATCAACCAATGGGAGCAAGCGGAGGATTCCATGTATACCTTATGCGGGAAGGATCGTATACATCCCTCTACGGACGGGCATCTGGTCATGGCTTATCTCTTCTTGAAGGCGCAAGGTCTGGCCGGTAAGCCGGTAGCCGATATCCGGATAGACGGAGCGGGGAAAAAGGTGACTCGCTCGGATAATTGCCGTGTCTCGGATTTGTCTGTTTCCTCGGATAACCTTACTTTTACGTACGAGGCGAAATCGCTTCCGTATCCTATCGATACCTCTTATTATGATAATGAGAAACATACGCAGGCAGATGCCTTGAGTGTTATCCCTTTTATGGATGAGATGAATTATGAGGGATTGTCCGTGAGCGGTTTGTCGGATGGATATTACGGGTTGACGATCGGTGGGGAGTTTATCGGTCGTTTTACGGCGAGGGAGTTGGAGCGAGGTATCAATATGGCTCTTCTTCAGAATACCCCGCAGTATAAACAAGCGATGAAGATCCGCCAGATGAACGAGGAACGCTGGTTGAAAGAGCGTAAGATGCGTGAATTTTATTGGGTGGAATATAACTTGATGCGGAAGACGGGCATGCTTTGGGCCTGCAACGAGGCTGCCGTGGATACCTTGCGCAAATACCGTCCCCACGACATCTTCTTGCAATGGAACGGCGACCTTTGGCTACAATACATGCACAAGGGGATTCGTGAGGATTGCGTGAATGAGCAACAGGATCTGGTTAACCAGATCTATGAGCAAAATAAACCAATCCCCTTGCGAATAGAGATCAAGAAATTTACAGACTTGTAGAGACGGGGCGTGCCCCGTCTCCCACCGACTGGAAGTATTCTAAATGTGAATTAATAGTACATATTATATGAAAAAGAAACTAGCGATATTCGTATTAGGCCAATTCTTGTTGGCCGGTTGGGCAGATGCCCAACAAGCCTATTTCATCGATGGCTATCATGGCGGTATCTACGGGCATTACCCGGTGGGGCAGACCGCCTTTATCGCCCAGAAATTAAGGCAGAATCCCAACTGGAATATCAATATCGAGATCGAGCCTGAATCATGGGAAGTCGTACGGCAACGAGACCCCGAAGGTTACGAGGCTTTCAAGCGCTTATTTAAGGATCAATCCGTGGAGAGCGGGCGGATCGAGTACGTAAACCCGACCTATGCCCAAAGTTATTTCTTCGGAACATCCGGCGAGAGCGCTATCCGCCAATTCGAATATGGAATGCGGCTAATCCGGAAACATTTCCCTGAGGCGGTATTCACCACCTATTCGGCGGAGGAGCCTTGCTTTACCAGTTGCCTGCCCTATATATTGAAGTCATTCGGCTTCTCGTATGCCTCTACTAAGAACCCGAATACGATGTGGGGTGGCTACGTAAGCGCCTACGGAGGTGAGTTGGTGAATTGGGTAGGGCCGGATGGTACGAGACTTACCACCGTCCCCCGTTACGCCTGCGAGGATTTACAACCCGGCTCTTGTTGGCAGTCCATCTCGTGGTTCAATACGGAGGACTACATCCATAAATGCTTGGATGCCGGCATCCAGCACCCGGTCGGCATGTGTATCCAAGATGCCTCATGGAGCCATGGTTGGGATAAAGGCCCTTGGCTGGGACAGGATACGACGGGCTATTATACGCCGACCGCCTATAAGACTTGGCGGAATTACATCCAAGACTGTTCCATCGGGACTACTCAGGATGATTGGCATTTCTCGCAAGAGGATGTCCTAGGTGGCTTGATGTGGGGAACGCAGGTCATGCAGCGTTTGGCCGGAGAGGTACGGGTAGCCGAGAACGCTATCGTGCGTGCGGAGAAAATGGCGGCTTACGCTCGCTTATACAAAGGCATGGAATGGCCGACTGAACGTATCGATGAGGGATGGCGCACGCTTCTATTGTCGCAGCATCATGATTGCTGGATCGTTCCTTACAATCGATTACAAGGGAAAAAGACATGGGCGGAGACGGTTACGGATTGGACTGGGGTGACCAATCAAAACAGCCGTCAGATAATTGATAACGCTTTGTCCTTATTGAAAGAAAAGGAAGGTGAATCCACGGTGTACGTATATAATACCTTGGCTACCGACCGGAATGAATTGGTGGCGGTGGAAGTTCCCGCCTCATGGAGAAACTCAGATTGGGTGGTTCTTGATAAGCGAGGGAAGAAACAGCCGGCTCAATGGCTGACGGAAGACGGCGTTTCAAAACTCTTGTTTCGTGCGCAAGTCCCCTCTGCCGGTTATGCCTCTTATGCGATCCGGAAGGCAGAGGATAAACAGTCCGGAACCTTGAAGGCTGAGAGACAGAAAGACGGTACGTTTCGCATGGAAAGTGATTTATACACCTTGGTGCTAAACCTCTCTAAAGGAGGTGTAATAGAAAGCTTGAAAGCGAAAGCCGTACGAGGCAAGGAATTCGTGGATAACCGGAATGAACGTGGGTTCAATGAGCTTCGGGGATATTTTATCGATGAGGGCGGTTTCCTTTCCAGTATGGATCAACCGGCTGAGGTGAGCGTGTTGGAGCAAGGGCCCTTATTCGTGAAGGTAGCTGTGAAAGGCAAGATCGGAAAGTATTCATTTACCCAAACGATCCGGTTAACGCAGGGAGAGCCTCGCATCGATATGAATGTTAAACTGGATTGGACAGGAAACCCTCGCATTGGTGAGCCGGGTATCGAATTCCGTGCGGATAATCCCCGTAAGGCGTTCTATGACGACCGTTACAAACTTCTGGTGTATCTGCCTACCCAGATCGCCAACCAACAGATTTATAAGGACGCTCCGTTCGATGTTTGCGAGAGCCGGTTGGAAAATACCTTTTTCAATCGTTGGGATAGCATCAAGCATAATATCATTTTGAATTGGGTGGATGTAGCGAGCAAGGATAACTCTTGCGGTCTGTCATTATTCACGGATCATACGACCAGCTATGCGCATGGTAAGGATTTCCCATTGGCCTTGAACGTACAATACGCCGGTAAAGGCTTGTGGGGCCGGGATTATATCATAGACCGTCCGACTGAGATCTCGTACGCATTAATCCCTCATGCCGGAACTTGGGAGAAAAGCCGTATCTGGACGCAGAGCGAACGACGCAATGAGCCTTTGGTCGCGACCTTGGGTGGCGATGCTACCTTGACATCCGGTTCCCTTTTCCGGATAGAGGATAACGCCTACGAGTTGGTCTCCATGGTCTATAAAGGTAATGACCTTTACATCCGCCTATTCAATGCCCAAAGCGATGCCTCCCCTAAAACGATAACCTTCCAAGGACAAGACGTGAAAGCGAGCTTGGTGGAATTGGATAACCGTCTGGTTGAGGACTTAACCGTCACCGAGAAGAAAGGCGCCAGTTCAATGCGTCTTTCTATCCCCCGTTACGGAATAAGGACATTAAAACTAAGCTGTAAGAATATCTAATGTAGAGACGGGGCATGTCCCGTCTCTCTTTATCCCTAATTAATCCCCGTTTCTCTTGCCTCTTTCGGTGGAAAGATGTTATTTTGCATCCCGAATTAAAAGAATAGGCGTTATGTTGAAATTCTTCAAGACATGGACACTCCCTATCTCCATGTTAGCGGGTGCGATAGGGTATTTTGTTTTCGCCAATGTTACTTTTCTGGAGCCTACAAAGCCGTTCATGTACACTTTAATAGCGTATCTGACGCCCTTTTTGATTTTTGCGCAGTTGCTCCTGACCTTCTGTAAGATCTCTGTCCGGGAATTGATGCCCAGCCCTTGGCACGGTTGGCTATTGCTTATCCAAGCGATTTCCAGTTTGGTGCTTGCCGCCTTATTGCTCTGGCTGCCAATGAGAGAGGAATACCGGGATGTGTTCGAGGGAGCGATGGTCTGCCTGATTTGCCCGACCGCTACGGCGGGCGCCGGGGTTTCGGGGGAAATAAGAAGGAAGCGA